>Ga0247730_1000105_pt1 | contig 87429 bp, 81 predicted proteins | sample UWRJL073202C2_FD_180959 | JGI IMG/M metagenome (GOLD analysis project Ga0247730, IMG submission 180959) | Plant litter microbial communities from Arlington Agricultural Research Station in Wisconsin, United States - UWRJ-L073-202C-2 | ecosystem: Environmental > Terrestrial > Plant litter >...
GCACCTTTCCCGAATCCATCTTCTTATGGAAAAGGAACGGACTGGCAAGATGTTATTTTTAATAGCAGTGCAAAAAGACAGTCGCAGGAGTTTAGTTTAAGCGGTGGAAATGATGTTTCTACGTTTTACTCTTCTGTAGGGTACCTGGATCAGGAAGGTATTGTAGCTACTGATATATCGAGGTATAAAAGGGTGAATATCCGTTTAAACTCGACGCATAAAGTGGCTAAGTTTTTAACGTTAGGACAAAACCTTGGTTTCTCTCATGAAAAATCTACTGGTTTAGGAAATACAAATAGTGAGTTTGGCGGACCGTTAAGTTCGGCAATCAACCTTGATCCGCTAACGCCGGTAGTGGTGACTGACCCAGCTGTGGCGGGTGCTTCTCCTTATAGCAATAACCGGGTGTTCAGGGATGCAAATGGCAATCCTTATGGAATATCACAACAAGTATTCCAGGAGATTACTAACCCGCTGGCTTATATCCAGACACGTATCGGTAACTATACCTGGAGTGATAACATTGTGGGTAATGTTTTTGGAGAGTTGAAACCGATTGAAGGTTTAACGATCCGCTCTACTTTAGGTACTAAGCTTTCATTTTATGGAACAGAGGCTTTTACGCCGCTTTCTTACCTGAACTCTTCTACTATTGTTTCTCAGAACAACTTTAACCGTCAGCAAAACCGCCAGATCAATTACAACCTGGAAAACACTGCACAGTACAGCAAAGCGTTTAACAAGCATAGCTTCAGCGTTTTGTTAGGACAAGGTATTTATGTGGATAACAACAATAGAAATACGAACGTAACTTATTTTAATTTACCTGTAAATACCTTCGAAGAGGCTTCATTGAACTTCAACGTTTCTACAGACCAGAGAACTGCAGGCGGATCTGAAGGTCAGCTGCACAAAGTTGCTTCCTTCTTTGGAAGGTTAAACTATAACTTTGATGAGAAATATCTTTTTGAAGCAGTAGTTCGTCGTGATGGTTCATCAAGGTTTGGATCAAATAACAAATTTGGTTACTTCCCATCGGTTTCTGCGGGTTGGGTAGTGTCTAAAGAAGATTTCTTAGCGGATAACAAAGTATTAAACTTCTTTAAATTAAGAGGTGGATACGGTGTTGTTGGTAATGATAACATCAGTGATTTCGGTTATGTTTCTGTAATCGGTTCTGGAAGAAATTACACTTTCGGTAACTCTGGAAATTATAACGTTGGTTACAGCCCTGAATCACCTTTCCCAAGTCCGAATTTGAAATGGGAAGAAACACGGTCTACCAATATTGGTTTTGACGCGACAATTATGAACGACTTCACCTTAACGATGGAGTGGTACAGAAAGGTAACTAAAGATATTCTTCAGAACCCAAGGATCCCTTCGTACCTGGGCGCCGTAACTAGTCCGCCGGCCAACGTTGCCGACATGAAAAACACAGGTTTGGAGATTGAATTAGGTTACCGTAAAACATTTGGCGACTTTAAGCTGAGTGCAAATGGAAACATTTCGTTCTTGAAAAATGTGGTTACGAGCCTTGGAAATGGGGTAACTTACCTATCTGGCGGTGAAGGCTTCCAGTCGAGCTCTTACCCGATCACCCGTACTGCGGTTGGACAAGCTTACAATTCATTCTTCGGTTTCAAAACTGCTGGAATCTTCCAGACACAAGCAGAGGTGGATAGCTATACAGGTTCACAAGGTAAAATACAACCTAATGCAAGTGCCGGTGACTTCCGTTATGAAGACTTAAACGGTGATGGTGTGATTACTGAAGCCGACCGTACTTTTATCGGTAACCCTACACCAAAATATACTTACGGATTAACGATCAACCTTGCTTATAAAGCGTTTGACTTTATGGTGTTTGGAAACGGTGTTGGCGGTAATGAGATTTTCCAGGGCTTACGTCGTCTGGATATCCTGAACGCAAATTACCAAACAAGCATCCTGGACAGGTGGACTGGACCAGGAACATCTAACACTGTACCAAGGGTAATTACATCTGACCCGAATGGAAACTTTACCAACCCATCTGATTACTACCTGCAAAAAGGTAACTACTTCAGGGTAAAAGTTGTTCAGTTAGGTTATAACCTGCCAAAAACTACGATCAGCAAAATCGGGATGCAGCGTGCAAGAGTATACGTAATGAGTGAAAACTTGTTTACGATTACAAAATATACTGGCTTTGATCCTGAGATTGGTGGTGGTGTAATGAGTATTGACAGAGGTATCTATCCTCAGGCGCGTTCATTCATGTTAGGTTTAAGCGTTGGATTTTAATTAGTATAAAGATGAAGAAATATATAAAATTAGCTATAGCATTAACAGTGGCATTGCCATTGCTAAATTCATGTAAGAAATTTGTGGAGGTAGACCCAAGGGGACAGTTTATTGAATCTGGTTACTACCGCGATGAAAGTGAAGCTTATAATGGCCTGGTAGCCATCTACGACATATTGGGGTTCCAATCTGGTGGTTATGTAACTAAAGTAGATGTTGCTGCTGCTGCATCTGACGATAACCTTGCAGGTGGCGGCGGACCGAATGATGTGCCTGCTTTACAGGTAATGTCTAATTATACAGTAAACCCGGCGGTTGGGCCACAGGACGACCTTTGGGCATCTAACTACCAGGGTATTTACCGCGCAAACATCTTGTTAACCAAGTTGGCTGGTGTAGAAATGGCAGATACCAAAAAAGCACGCTTTACGGCAGAGGCTAAGGTATTGAGAGCTTACTATTATTTTGATTTGGTACGCTGGTTTAAAAATATCCCATTGATTACTGTACCGGTTTCAGTAGACAAGGCTTATGATGTACCACAAGTTGCCCCTGCTGCGATCTACGCACAGATAGAGCAAGATTTAAAAGAAGCTATTGCAGAAACTAACTTGCCAAACACTGTTCCTGCAGCTACTGAAGCTGGAAGGATCACGAAAGGGATTGCACATGCTTTATTAGGTAAGGTTTATTTGTTTGAAAAGAAATACACCGAAGCTGCTGCAGAACTTAAATTAGTAAACGGCAACACTCCTGGACAGGCCAACACCACTTACGGTTACAACCTGATGCCAAGTTATGCTGCACTTTGGAAAAACGAAAACAAGTTTAACACAGAATCTATCCTGGAGATTACCCACACCACCAAATCTAACGGTACCTGGGACTGTACAGCTTGTACAGAAGGTAACGTACTGAACATTATGGTTGGCCCGAGGGGTTATACGCCACTAGTTGGCAGTGCACCTGATTATGTTTCTGGATGGAGCTTTTTGCCTGTAACCAAAAACTTGTACGATGCAATGCATAAAGATCCGCGTTTTAAAGCTTCGATTGCTGATTTAGACAGTCTGGAGAAAAATAAAATCGCGAACTTCGAAAAAGCGTACAACAATACAGGTTATTTTATTGAAAAATATGCAGGTAGGGTTTCTGACCGTACTACGGGCGGTGGAACACCAGAATTGAACTATCCGCAAAACATGTATGAAATCCGTCTGGCAGATACTTACCTGATGGAAGCGGAAGCAATCATTGTAGGTGGTGGCGACCTGGGCAGGGCTACAGCATTGATTACTGCGGTTAGGAACCGTGCTTATGCTGATGGTTTACAGCACCCTGTTGCACCTACCCTGGCAAATATCATTTTAGAAAGAAGAATGGAACTCGCCTTTGAAGGTCAGCGCTGGTTTGACTTAGTAAGATGGGGCATTGCTGGTCAGGTTTTAGCTTCAAAAGGCTTTGTTACCGGTAAAAATGAAATCCTGCCTATACCACTGTTAGAACTGGACAATACCCAGATCAAACAAAGTAAAGAATACGGCGGAAGCTTATAGTTATTAATTGATTGATAGTTTAGCAGGAGGCGGATGTTTACATTCGCCTTTCTGTTTTCAAAAAAACCACTATGTTACTACATCAAATAAAAAAACCTGTCGCCCTGCTGGGCATCTTTATCGGCAGCATTTTTTCTACCGCAAATGCACAAGGATTTTTACACGCTGAAGGCCAGAAAATAGTCAACGAAAAAGGCGAAAACGTACTCCTTCGCGGCATCGGTCTGGGTGGCTGGATGCTACAAGAAGGGTATATGCTGAAAATCAATAAAGAAGCACAGCAATACCGTATCAGGGAGCGGATAGCAGCACTAACTAGTCCGCAGCAAGCCAAAGAATTTTACGACAGCTGGCTGTCTAACCACACCCGTAAAGCAGATATTGACTCCCTAAAAGCATGGGGCTTTAACTCGGTGCGGTTGCCGATGCACTACGACCTGTATACTTTGGCAGTAGATAAAGAACCTGTAGCAGGGAAAAACACCTGGCTTAAAAAAGGCTTTGCGCTGACAGACAGCTTGCTTGCCTGGTGCAAAGCGAATCAGCTTTACTTAATCCTGGACCTGCATGCGGCGCCTGGCGGACAGGGCAGCGATCTGAATATTGCAGACCGTGACCCTTCTAAGCCATCGCTATGGGATAGTAAAGCAAACCAGCAGAAAACTATTGCGCTGTGGAAAAAGCTGGCCGAACGATATAAAGATGAACCATGGATTGGCGCATACGATTTAATTAATGAGCCGAACTGGGGATTTGAAAATATTGCTGAAGACAAAAATGGCTTAAAAGAGCAGAAAAATGCACCGCTGCAGCAATTGCTGATCGAGATTACCAAAGTGATCCGCGAGGTAGATCAGAAACATATGATCATCATTGAAGGCAATGGCTGGGGCAATAATTATAATGGGATTACGCCCGATTGGGACAAGAATATGGCTTTGAGTTTCCATAAATATTGGAATTACAATAACCAGAGTGATGTGGCCCATATCTTGAAAATGCGCGAAAAGTATAACCTGCCTGCATGGCTTGGTGAAACCGGAGAAAACTCGAATGTGTGGTTTACAGATGCCATCCGTTTATTAGAGAAAAACAATATCGGCTGGTCTTGGTGGCCATTAAAAAAACTAGGTTTTAACAATCCATCCCAGATCAAATCGAACCCCCAATATGATGCAATCGCTGAGTATATGAATGGAAATGGTGAAAAGCCAGGTAAGGAAGCGTCTTATAAAGGATTGATGGAGCTTGCTGCGGCAACCAGGATCGAAAACACGATTATTCATCGGGATGTGATCGACGCGATGATCCGCCAGCCTTTTACCGTAGCTACGTTGCCGTTTAAAGAGCATAAAATCCTTAAAAACACTACCATTTTAGCGGTAGATTACGACCTCGGTATCAGTGGTGCGGCTTATAGCGATAAAGATAGCGCAGATTACCATGTGGTGACCGGCAAAGCCACACCGGGCAATAAAGGCCGTATTTATCGGAATGATGGGGTGGATATCGCTGCTGATCCGGAAAAGCCCGATACGTATTATGTAAATAGTATAGAAACCGGGGAATGGCTGCAATACACTGTTGATGTGGCAGCAAGCGGAATTTATACGCTCAAACTGGCTACTGCAGCAACGGAGCAAGGCGGAACGGTTTCGCTGGCAATTAATGGGTCGGCAGTGGGTAAAGCAACCGACGTACCGGTTAGCGGGGGACCAGCCTTGTTTAAAGAAACTGTGTTTAAAAATATTATCTTGGGCAAAGGCAAGCAGGTTTTGCGTGTGAATGCTGAACGCGGTGGTTTTACCCTGAGCAGCCTGCAATTTGTGCTGGAAGATAAGTAACCAAAATAGTTAGCGCTTAATCCGATTTAGTTTTGAAAGGTAAGAAACGTTTATTCCTTTTTTTTAGCGTAATTATTATGCTCGTGGTTGTTTTTGCACAATGTATGGATGGTAAAAAACCGCCCGCTACTGCAAAAACCTTCGCTGGCGCAGCGAGCTGTAAACAATGCCATGCGGCAATTGTGGAGAGTTATCTGCAGAACCCGCATCAGCAAACTTCACACCCTATTGATGAAGAGGAAGTAGTTGCTGCGGGTATGCCAGTTTCATCAGAATATTCTTTTGATGCACATTTAAAAATCGTAGTGGAAGAAAGGAACGGCGGCACCTACCAGGTAGCATATTATGATGGCGAAGAAACCATTGCCCGGAAATTTGATATCGCTATCGGATCGGGTAAAGACGCATACACCTATGGCTCCTGGGAAGGCAACCAATTAAAACAGCTCCCCCTCTCCTACTTCAGTAACGTTAAAAGCTGGGCAAACAGTCCTGGTTTCCCCGCCAGCAAAGCCTACTTTGACCGGTCGATCGGTGTACGCTGTCTGGAGTGCCACAGCTCCTTTGCTGAGGTTACCCAAGTGCCTGATGGCGCTTTAAAAGTTAAGGAAGAACTGAAAAAGAATTCTTTAATCTACGGGATAGATTGTGAACGCTGCCATGGGCCGTCGGGCAAACATGTAGCGTTTCACTTGGAAAACCCACAGGAAAAGGCGGCTAAATTTGTGCAAGTTTACAAAACACTAACCAGACAGCAGAAAGTAGATGCCTGCGCCGTTTGTCATTCCGGTACGGATACAGAAGTACAAAAATCTACCTTTGCCTTTAAACCTGGCGACGATCTGCGTGCGTATCATTTTAAAGCATCGGGTACGGTTGCCAAAAAGGAGCCGGATGTACATGGAAACCAGACGAGCTTACTGCAGCAGAGCAAATGTTACCTGGAAAGTAAAACCATGGATTGTTCCTCTTGCCATAAAACACATGAAAATTTAAAGGGGAATCTTACTATTTATTCACAGCGCTGTATGAGCTGCCATGCGACGATTAAACATAGCGAGGCTACTTTGGCTAATGCGATGGTAAAAACAAACTGTATCGACTGCCACATGCCAGAGCAGCCTTCTAATATCATTTCTTTCCAGCTGGCCGGAAAGTCGAAAACATCACAGTATAAACTGCGGACACACCGGATAGCGATTTATTAGTTACCCGTTGTGGCTGCCGGCAGTTACATCCACTTACTGAGGTAAGCACTAAAACCTTCTTTGTATTGTTCGCCAACGGTAATGCTCAATTCGCCAATGTTAATACTGTTTTTGGTAACGGAGTGGATTTTATCCAGCGCCACGATGTAAGAACGGTGGACCCGCATAAACTGTTTTAGGGGTAGTTTCAGTTCTAATGCTTTTAGGCTGGTTAATGTTAATATAGGCTTGGACGTATTTTCCAGGTACACCTTCACATAATCTTTTAGTCCTTCGATATAGATAATATCCTTGATCGCCACCCGCACCAATTGGTATTCTACTTTCAGAAAAATATACTCCCCATCTACTTCTGCTGGGATTGCTCCTTTTTCTGGCTGCGCGGTTTTGAGTAACTCTGCATAAGCGCGACCTTTATTGGCGGCCGTTAGAAACTCTTCATAGTTGAAGGGTTTCAGCAGATAGTCTAACGCATCTACTTTATATCCTTCCAAGGCAAAATTATTAAACGCTGTAGTAAAGATTACCCGCGGACCAGCCGTACCGGGCTGGCGCTCCAATATACGGGCTAATTGTATACCCGTAAGATCGGGCATCTGGATATCCAGAAAGATCAGATCGATCTGCTGTTCATGGATCATTTCCATTGCCTTTACCCCGCTAGAGAAACTACCGGCAAGATTTAAGAAGGGCGTTTGTTTGATAAATGCGCAAACCAGGCCAAGGGCAAGGGGCTCATCATCTACCGCTATGCAGTTCAGTATCATCAAGTGTTAAAGTTAAATGAACAATAAATTCGTTGGTCTCCTCATTTCTTACCGCAGAGAAAGTATGCCTGTCCGGATACAGCAGATCGAGCCTGCGTTTGGTATTTGTTAACCCAATACCCCCGTAACTATCTGCAATCTCTGCATTTTCATCGAAGATGGTATTTTTAACCGTTAGTTCCAGCACTTTATCTTCTAACGTGAGCACAATTGATATGACAGACGGCTCCAGGTTACTGACACCATGTTTAAAAGCATTTTCTACATACGGCAGAAAAAGCATAGGTGCAATCTGCCTGTCATGCCCAATCAGCGGACCTTCAAAGATCACCGTTGTAGTCGCATTGAGGCGTAACTTCATTAACTCTATATAATCTACAATAAATGATACTTCTTTACTTAAAGGTGTTATCCCAGCTTGTGTATCATATAATAAGTAACGCATCATCCTGGAAAGCTTATGCAGCGCATTACGGGAGTTTTCTACGTCGACGTGCGTTAATGCATAGATATTGTTGAGCGTATTGAAAAAGAAATGCGGGTTGATTTGTGCCTTTAAGAAAGAAAGCTCAGACCCTATCTTTTCCTTTTCTAAAGCTTCCCTAAGCTGTTTATCTAACTGCCATTTCTGGATCAGGGTAACGCTGGTGCTGATCCCGGTAATCAGAAAGATCATCATCATTAAGAAAACATCAATCGGTTCTGCCTTTTTAGGCGGTCTTGGTACGCTCCCCTCATTAAACGCTTTAGTCATCAGTTCTGGTAGCTGCAATGCACTATCCACCGATTTTACAATAGGACCAGCCAGCAATGCAATACCAAGGATAATCAGTACAAAAGCAAGGTTCTTATTTTTAAGCAGCAGTTGCGGTACAAAAACCTCACTGTTTAGATAAAATATGATCACCAGGATCAATAGTATAAAATTTTGCTTAATCCAGAATTGATAAGGCAAGTCGATATTCCATGATAATGGATGATAGAAAAGGAGGATAAATGCAAATAACATCCATACCAGAATATGGAGGAGAATGGTGATATATGCACGGTTTTTAACTGGGTTCATCTGTACAGAATTATAGAATGATAACGCTGTACAAGGTAGGCAACCTGCCCAGACAAGTCCAAATTATTCCGTCGGCTCAAACCATTCCTTCGTCGGTATGTTCTTAGCTACAGTCGATTGTGTTTTTTTTATATCCTGAATAAGCGTTGATTTGAACAGTTAACAATACTATTAATAGCAGTTTATGTCAAAATTCATCATTAGAACCCTGCTCTGTATATCAATTGGCTTATCTGCCCTCAACGGGTTTAGTCAGGATACTACAGTAAAAGCCCTGCCGCCGATATGGGATCTGGCCAGCTGCCTGGAATATGCGAAAAGCAATAACATCCAGCTGAAGAACCTGCGACTAGACAAACAAAGTGCCGAGCAGGATAAACTGCTGGCAAAAGCAGCCTTACTACCAGATCTGTATGGCTCTGGCTCGTTGTCGTCTAACCATTATAACAGGAACACCGGCGGGAGCACTTCCGCCATCAATACCTCCGGTTCTTACGGATTAAGCTCTAACTGGACCCTTTACCAGGGAGGCTATCTGAAAACAGATATCCAGCAAAAAGACCTTTCTATACAATCTGCCAATTACACTGTTTTAGAAAGCGAAAATGATATTACCCTACAAATTACCCAGGCTTACCTCAATATACTGGTAGATAAGGAAAGTATCATTTATAACCAGGACCTGGTTAAGACCTCTGCCGCACAACTAGAGCAAAGTCAGCGTCAGTTTAAAGCCGGTACAGTAGCCAGAAAAGTTGTTGCACAATTTGAAGCACAGCTGGCAGGCGACCGGTACAACCTGACTGCCTCTCAGAATGCAGAGCGACAAGATAAGATTACGCTGAAACAATTATTGCAACTGCCCGACTCCAGAAACTTCGACGTAGTGAAACCTGATACGGTGATCTCTTCAGAAAAAATCCCGGATTTGGCCGTTGTACAGGAATATGCACTGCAAAACCGTCCCGAGATCAAAAACGCAGAATTAGGTGTAAAAATCAATGATCTTGCCCTAGCAAAAGCACAAGCCGGTTATAAGCCAACCTTATCATTAGGAGCAGGCATCGGAACAAGTTTTGCGAACGACCCTACGTACAATACCTTCAGGCAGTTTGATAACAACTTTTATCAGCAGGCAGGCTTGACCTTATCGGTGCCCATCTTTACAAAAAGGCAGAATAAAACTAACGTAGCGAAAGCAAAGATCGCTATTGCGCAATCACAAAATAACCTGCAAAATACGAAAACCACCTTATCCCTAATTACGGAACAAGCCTTTATTACCGCGCAGAACTCACAGAATCAATATGTATCCGCAATTGAGCAATTAAAATACAACACGGAAGTTTATCGGATAGCCAACCAGGAATTAAAAATAGGGACAGCGAACATTGTGAACTTCTATCAGCAGCGGAACCTTTACGTACAAGCGATGCAGTCTTACATCCAGGCAAAATATAACGCCGCTTTAGCTGCGAGAATCTATGAGTTTTACATTGGAATACCCATTAAATTATAAATCATGAAGCCGAAAAAAATTATCATCATTATTATCTCCATCATAGTCGTACTCGGTCTTATATGGTATTTCTTTATGCGGAACAAAGAGCAGCCTGTGGTATTAACTACAGAATCGGCAGAAATCGGCGCGATCTCTACCAGTGTAACCGCTACCGGAACTGTGCAGCCAGTAGATACAGTAATTATAGGTACGCAGGTATCCGGAACAATCTCTGCCCTGTATGCAGATTTTAACTCCACCGTAAAAAAAGGGCAGTTATTAGCAGAACTGGATAAAACACTGATCCAGGCGCAGGTAGATCAGGCCAAGGCAAGCCTGGCACAGGCGCAGAGTAACGAAACTTACCAGGCCGCCAACTATAAACGCCAGCAGTTGCTCTATGAAACAGGCTCCATCAGTAAAGCAGAATACGACCTCGCTTTAAATGGTTATCAAGTAGCTAAAGCAAATGTAAACAATACGAAAGCCCAATTGCGTTCGGCCGAAAGAAACCTTTCCTTCACCCAGATCTACTCGCCTATCGATGGCGTGGTTTTAGGCAGGAGCGTAAGTATCGGGCAAACCGTAGCGGCAAGTTTTAATACGCCAACGATTTTTACCATTGCAAAAGACATTACAAAAATGCAGGTACAAGCGAAAGTAGATGAGGCTGATATCGGTAATGTAGTAAAAGGACAACGCGCTACTTTTACAGTAGACGCATTTATTGACGATACCTTTAACGGATCAGTAAAGGAAGTCCGCCTGCAGCCTTCGATCTCTGCGAATGTGGTGACTTACTCTACTTTGATTGATGCACCGAATGATGATAAAAAGTTAAAACCGGGCATGACTGCCAGTATTATCATTTATACTAAAGAAATAAACGATGCCTTATTGGTTTCTGCAAAGGCATTAAAATTTGTGCCGGATTCTAGCTTAGCAAAAGAGTATGAGATTATCCCGATCAAAGGGCTTGGAGAAGGCGGACGAAGGGGTAAAAAAGGCGGTAAAGGTGCCGGCGGTGCGAGGGCAGGTAGTGGAAGCGCAGGTGGTGCAGGTGCAGGAAGAAATGCAGGTGCAGGTGGAGCAAATGCCGTGGGACCGGCAACTGAAGCCCCTGCAGAGACTCCTGCTAAAGCAGAACCGACATATGTATGGTTGGTGCAAGGCAAAAAGCTGGTGCAGAAACAGATAAAAACAGGATTAAACGATAATACACATGTACAGGTATTGGAAGGCTTAACTGCGAAAGATGTAATAGCGACTGGAGCTGAAGTGGCAACAAAAGAAGCACAAGCCGCAGCATCTAGTCCTTTCATGCCACAAAGACCAAGAAGACGATGAGCGCAAAAATCCTGGAAATCCAAAACGTAAAACGTGAGTTTACGATGGGTACTGAAATTGTAAAAGCACTGAAAGGTGTTTCCTTTGAAGTTGATGCCGGAGAGTTTGTAACTATTATGGGCAGCAGCGGGTCGGGCAAAACAACCTTGCTCAACATGCTGGGCTGCCTTGATAAACCAACGGAAGGAATTTATATGCTGGATAATGTGAATGTGAAGGAGCTATCGAGAGATGAACTGGCCAAATTGAGGAATACTAAAATCGGGTTTGTATTCCAAGCCTATAACCTCCTGCCCCGTACTTCGGCATTAGAAAATGTAGAACTGCCTTTATTATATAACCCTTTAATAGGTACCAAAGAAAGACGGGAACGCGCGATTGCAGCATTACAAGCTGTGAAACTAGACGGAAGATTTGATCATACACCAAACCAGTTATCGGGCGGTCAGCAGCAGCGAGTTGCTATTGCCCGTGCCCTGGTGAACGAACCTGTGATGATCCTTGCGGATGAGGCCACAGGGAACCTGGATACGCGGACCTCTTACGAGATCATGTCCCTGATGCAGGAGCTGAACTCCAATGGTAAAACGATTGTATTTGTTACCCATGAACCGGACATCGCTGGTTTTAGCAGCAGAACAGTTATGTTACGGGATGGCAAAGTGCAAAAAGACACCTTAAATACAAACCGCCGCTCTGCGAAAGAAGCTTTAGCTTCTCTGCCAGAAAGCGACGATTATTAATCAAAAGATTATGAAGATTTTAAATCTGATACTTTTAGCCATGAAAGCCTTGCAGCGTAATAAATTACGGGCACTGCTGACCATGCTGGGTATTATTATAGGGGTAGCCTCTGTAATCACCATGATGTCTATCGGGGAAGGCTCTAAACAAAGTATCAACGCCTCGTTATCGAGCATGGGCTCTAATATGATTACGATTATGCCCTTCAGCAATGAACCCGGTGGCGCAAGGTTACAAGGAAGCAGTTTTAAGACCTTAACCATTAAAGACGTGGAAGCGCTCGGTAAAGATGCACCAGATATCGCCTTGATTTCGCCCCTGGCTTCCAGTAGCGGGCAAGCTATTAATGGTGCTGCCAACTGGCCGACAAGTATCCAGGGAGTGAGCCCGGAATACCTAGATATTCGTAAAATAGCTGTAAAAGACGGAATTATTTTCTCTGAACAAGATGTGAAATCATCTGCTAAAGTATGTTTACTGGGTAAAACTGTGGTGGACAATCTTTTTCCAAACGGAGAAGATCCGATTGGGAAGATTATCCGTTTTGGAAAGATCCCTTTCCAGGTGATTGGTGTACTTACCCCAAAAGGAACCAGCAATTTCGGTCAGGATCAGGATGATATTATTATCGCCCCTTATACAACCGTACAAAAAAGGGTATTGTCTTCTATATACTTCGGACAGATTTATGCGTCTGCAACAACAGAAGCCGCATCTGATAAAGCCGTTACTGAAGCCACTGCCATATTGAGGGAAACACACCGGCTGAGGGATGGTCAGGAAGACGATTTCCAAATCAGAACCCAGGCAGAGCTGATGACTATGCTAAATTCTACCAGCAGCATGATGACTGCCTTGCTTACCGCAGTAGCGAGTATCTCTTTAGTGATTGGCGGTATTGGAATTATGAACATCATGTATGTTTCTGTAACTGAAAGAACACGGGAGATCGGTTTAAGGATGTCTATTGGTGCAAGGGGAATTGATATACTGCTGCAGTTCCTGATCGAAGCAATTATGATCAGTATTACCGGCGGTGTGATCGGTGTAGTGTTAGGTATCTCTGCAGCGCTCATTATCCCTGCCATGCTGAACTGGCCGACAGTTATTTCTGAATCGTCGATTATTATTTCGTTCTTAGTCTGCGCGGTAACGGGTATATTTTTCGGTTATTATCCGGCATTGAAGGCTTCGGGATTAGACCCGATTGAAGCACTGCGTTACGAATAATAAAACTATTAAAGATCTCATTTCTATACCTACGGCCTGCTGATGAAAATTAGCAGGCCGTTAAAGTATCACAGTACTAAGGTCAATTTTTACTGGAACAAGGGCTAAATATTAATCAGGTCTATATCTAATACTTTTTTGTTAAATAGCTCGGAAAATTATCCGGGCTATTTAAATTATTCCTAATCGTGCTTTGCCCCATCCTGCACTTTAAATACATGCAAAATAGCAGGGAACAACGCATCGACGCCTTCTTCTACTCCCTTAACGGAACCAGGCAACGTAATGACCAGTGTATTCTTAATAAACCCGGCAACCCCTCTGGAAAGCATCGCATAAGGCATACGCTCCTGCCCATACTTCCTCACATTTTCCATCACACCAGGAATTTCCCGATCGATTAATGGCTGGATGGCATCGGGAGTTACATCTCTTGGAGATAATCCGGTACCGCCAGTAAAGATCAGCAAATCGTAATGGTCGGCCACTAATGTTAACGCCTTTTGCTGGATCTGATCAAAATCATCAGATATAATATCGTAATGGTTAGTTTCTAATTTATGCTGTTCCAATTTGGCAATAATCGCCTTACCAGAAAGATCTTGTTTTTCTCCGGCAGCAATACTATCAGAGCAAACAACTACTGCACAGCGCAAACTTCCTTCTGCTGGTTTTTTATATTGACTTTTCCCACCAGATTTATGTTCCAAACGAATGTTCTGTATTTCAATGCCTTTATCAATAGGCTTTAACATATCATACAGCGTAAGCGCCGTTACCGCAGCACCATGCATTGCTTCTACCTCTACACCGGTTTTATAAATTGTATGTACTTCTACACGGATCACAATATGTAACCCGTCGATTTCGTGGGATATCGCTGTATACTCTACCGGCAATGGATGACAATCGGGAATCACATCGCTGGTTTTTTTTACAGCAAATAACCCCGCAGCCCTTGAAAATTCGAATACATCGCCTTTTGGCACCTTTTTATAAATGATGGCATCAATGGTTTCTTGCGCAGATACTTTGACCTGGGCAATGGCTACCGCTTTTCTTAGCGTGTTTGATTTATGCGTGATGTTTACCATTATTTATTCTCTTTCCATTGGTGGGATTCATTTGTTAAGATCTCTTTGCCCCAAATAGGCAGTTCTGCCTTGATGCGCTCTACCAGTTCGTCACATGCGTCCATTGCGGCCTTACGGTGGGCAGAAGAGGTGAATACAAAAAGGCAAACCTCACCTGTTGCAACTAAACCAAGACTATGGTGCACATGCATGCAAATCACAGGATATTTAGCAAAGATAGCTTCCCGGATTTCATACATTTTCTCCAGTGCCATTTCTTCATATGCGGTATAATTGATGCCGACAACCTGCTGATCACCGATTTGATCGGCACGTATCTGCCCCAGGAAAATACTATGCCCGCCTATTGCTGTATTCGACTGATGTTTCTGAATACTTTCGGCAATGAATTGCGGTGAGATAGCTCCGTTAGTAAATATATTTTTAAGTTTTTTTTCTTTCATTTAATACGTATTATTTTCAGCAGTAATACAGCTGATAGCATCATTTTATGCCAACCTTAAGATCCCGCCTTTAAGACTGTAAAACTCTTTATCCGGATAAGCTTCGAGCAAGAGCTCTGCGGCGATAACACTTCTTACGCCCGACTGGCAAAATAGGATAATTTTTTGTTCTTCGAGGTTGGGAATTTCTCTTCTGATGGAAGACAATGGAATCTTAGTAAATGTAAAACCAACAGCTTCTGGCGATTCTCCCTGCTCGCGCACATCAATGACCATATAGCCATCATTTTTTGCCCGCTTTCTAAAATCCTCTGCCTCCAATTCCTGCACTGCGCCTGTGGTGCCTTTGATACCACAAAACCATTTATAATCCATATGCAGAAAAGCATCAAGATCGACCGGAGAAGTTCGATGCGCCTCGTCTTCCGGAGTAAGTTTTATTTGATAAGATTGGTTAGTATATCCATTATAAATCAACATTTTATTGACCAGCGGCTCGCCAACACCAGCAATTAGCTTGATGGCTTCCCCAGCCTGCATAGTACCAATTATACCAGGTAAAAACCCTAACACACCAGCTTCTGCACAGTTTAAAACCTCTCCCTCTTGCGGAGGATTAGGAAATACATCACGATAGTTCACTTTTGTCCCTTCGGCATCCGGAACATTAAAGATACCCACTTGCCCTTCATGTTCCGCCAGTGCACCATATATCAATGGAATATTTAATAATACACAAGCATCGTTAACCATATAACGGGTAGGGAAATTATCTGACCCATCGATAACCAAATCAAATTTACTGATCAGTAACGCAGCATTCTGATTGCTCAGCTGTAAAGGATAGGGAATAATAGTGATGTCAGGATTAAGCTGACTTAACCTTTCGGCAGCGCAATCTGCCTTTAAACGGCCAATATCGTTTACTGTATAAAGTATCTGCCGGTGAAGATTGCTTAATTCTACGGTGTCATGGTCGATGATCCCCAGCGTTCCAATACCAGCTGCTGCAAGGTATTGCAGCGCGGGACAGCCTAATCCGCCAGCGCCTATGACCAATACTTTGGCATTGGCCAGTTTTTGCTGACCAGCCTGTCCGAAATCTTTTAAGCGTATTTGACGCTGATAGCGTGCTTCGTTTATAATCGCCATATTATCCTCCGGAAAAAGGCGGCATTACTGCCACAGTCATACCATCTGTTAATATTTTATTGTGGTGAATAACCGTCTGCTCTACAGCAATCTTATATTTGAGCCGTTTAAGCTCTGGATATTGGGCCAGCAAACAACTGCTAACCGCATCTGTATCTGGTACATTTTCCAATTGAATACGGTTACAGCCTACAATCTCTGTAAGCCGCCCGAATAATAAGATCTCTACTTTCAATTTAATATTTATTAAAAAGGCATGATGCCTGGTTAGTAACACTCCTTTGATCGGCCTCTCCTGTGGCTAATACCCGACTTATTCGGGAATAAGATAAACTTTGACCGTAGTTCCTGCTGTATAAACAGTTTGCTCTTCTTCTAGTTCTATCATGCAGTTTGCTTGTGCAAATGAACTCATCCTAAAAGATTCCTGAGCATTGAGCGGCGTAACTTTTCCATCTTCAAAATGCGCCTTTAAAAAATGTGTTAAGCCCGCAGTTTTGGTGTAAAAATCGTGTGTCAGACTGGCATGAACCGCTTTTAGACCAGTAAAGGGGCGGCCTTCCATTTTACCAATTGCAGGTAATACATATTGATAAAAACAGCTCAATACCGAAGACGGGTTGCCTGGTAAACCGAATACGATCTTCCCTCCCTTTTTGCCAAAATATAAAGGCTTGCCTGGTTTTTGTTTTACTTTATGAAAGAGCTGGGCAACACCGCAGTTTTGTGCCGCACGCAATACAAAGTCGTAATCACCAACACTTACCCCACCTGTTAAAAGCACGAGATCGTTGTTATCTAAAGCTTCCCTTAGTACCGCAGTAAGCTCTTCGAGCACATCATCTGCACTATAGAAATTAATCTGATTTACCTGAACCTGTTTCAATGCAGCAGTAAGCGCAAAAGAATTGGACTCATAAACTTGCCCGAATGACAGTGCGCTACCTGGCTGCTGTAATTCTTTCCCGGTAACAATGATCGCTACTGTTGGTGCACGGTAAACGGTAACCTCTGTTTCTCCTATGCCTGCCAAAAACCCCAATGCAGCAGGTGTAAGCCTAGTGCCCTTAGGAATTGCCAATGCGCCCGCTGCAGCTTCTGCCCCGGTATGGCGGACGTTATTGCCTTTGTTCAGGTTAAGATCAGTAATATTCAGCTGTCCGTCGGTAATAGTTACTTTTTCTTGCATTACGACAGTATCTGAACCCAAAGGAAGTGGTGCCCCGGTAAAAATACGGGAAGCATGACCAGGCAGCAGCGTAGCATGAACGGTTGCACCGGCCTGCATTTCTCCATGAATAGTTAATGGTCCTTCTACATCTTCAAACCGGATGGCGTAACCATCCATAGAAGATTGCTCAAAGGCGGGAATATCTTGTTTAGCATAGCTATCTTCTGCCAGCGTGTAACCAGCAGCCATGGCCAAAGGCATTACCTTAGTCGGTAAAGCCTGGATTTGCTGGTCTATGATTTGTTTTGCGTCTTGTACGGAGATCATAAAATTACGTTTCTACACATTAACCACCAATGGTGATCATGCTTCTGTTATGAATAGTATTCGCTTCTATATTTTCAAATAACCCGGAAAATTGCCCACCTAATGCTTTTGCCTTGTTCCCAATACTTTCATGGATTAAAGGCAACACATCCTGACCAGCACGGAGCGGGCCAAGCAGGTCGGTTTCCGCAACAGAAAAAAGACAGTTTTTCAACTTTCCATCGGCCGTTAACCGCATCCGGTTACAGGTAGAACAAAAAGGGGCACTCATTGTACTGATAATTGCAAAAGTACCCTGATGGCCTGCAATCTGATAATGTTTTGCCGTATCATTCGCCCCCCCCGGTAAAGAGATATAAGCATACTGTGTACTTACCTGTTCCAGGATATCATCAAGAGAAACCACCTTATTGCTAGTCCACCGGTTACCCTCGAAAGGCATAAACTCAATAAACCTCACCTCAATCGGCGCATCTTTGGTCCACCTCACAAAATCAACGATTTCCATATCATTTAACCCTTTCATCACCACTACATTGATTTTCACTTTAATATTATGGTGTAATAAAAGATCAATATTATCTTTTACCTGACGGAAGATATCCCGCCGGGTGATGAGATGAAACTTATCTGCATCTAAAGTATCGAGGCTGACATTTACACTACCTATTTTTGCTTCGAGCAGCACCTCGATAAAGTCGTGCAGCCTTGCCCCGTTTGTAGTAAAAGAAAGATCTATCGGTAATTTAGCCAATGATAAAATGATCCGGGCAGCATCTTTACGCACCAATGGTTCGCCACCGGTAAGCCTGATTTTATTTACCCCCTCGGCTACAAATACCTTCGCCAGCGCTTCGATTTCTCCGGCCTGCATTAGTTTAGAGGCCTGTGTAAATTCATAGTCCTCTTCTGGCATACAGTAAAAACACCGTAAGTTACAGTTATCCGTAAGGGATATCCGCAGGTAGTTATGTATACGGTTAAAAGAGTCCTTTATCATTATATATTATTGAGTAGTCTGTTATAATCTTCGGGTGTATCAATATCGATTTCCCCCTTTTCAAAAGCAACCGCAGCTACTGTATCTTTAAATTTTGTTATCACCTTTTTGGCGCCTTCTGCACCTTTTAGTAAGCTAAGCTCACTAAAATATCTTTTATCAAATAATACAGGCGTTCCTAAAGTGCCGCCATAACTACTGGCAACAATACCTTTACCAGAACTTGCCTCTTTGCTGATCAATCCCCTGAATATTTCCGCTGTGATAAATGGCTGGTCACAGACTGTTAATATTACCCTATCCAGATCTTCATTCTCTTCTCCTGCTTTTGCCAATCCTAAACGGATAGAAGAACTTATACCTTCTTCCCAATCGGGGTTACCAACTATACGGATTCCTGAATGATCTATATTTTCCTCGATCTGCACGCGGTTACCACCTAAGATAACAAGAACTAATCCATCTGTAGCTTTTTTTGCCTCCTCAATAGTATTGTCTAGCAAACTTTTATGCTGATATGACAAAAGCTGTTTGGGCTGCCCCAATCTGGAAGAAGAGCCTGCCGCCAGAATTATAATCCCGGTTTTGCCGCCGGTCATACCTCTATAATTAAATTTTCGTGACTCTGGTGATGAATAGGCGCCAGTTTTTCCCTTAAGGACAACCCCGAATGCTCACTCAAAACCTTTTTTATTTCTGCAGTTACCGAAAGGGCAATCTCTTCTGCTGTTTCTGCACCAAGGTCTAACCCGACTGGACCATAGATCATGGCCAGCTGTGCTTTAGTAAGCTTTACACCTTCCTCTTTTAAGTCCGCAATCATCCTGTCCAGCTTTTTCCTCGGACCTAAACTACCGATATAGCGACATTGCTTCTGTGTGACCAGTTCTTTTAATAAAGCAAGATCATAATTATAATTATGCGTCATCAGCACAAACACCGTTTGTCCGTCCACCTCCACCTGGGGCAATACCTGATCTGGTTTAGCTACTATAATTTTAGCTGCCTGCGGGAAACGCTGTACCGTAGCATGCGAATTACGCCCGTCTACAATGGTTGTCTCCCAGCCGAGCACATTACCCATTGCTGCTAATGGAAACGCATCATTGCCCGCACCAACAATAACCAGCGACACAGGCGGCTGGATAAACTCTACAAAAGCAGAAACCGTGTCCCCGTTAAAATTATACTCTTTAATAAATGATTTCCTGGTGAGCAATGCATGATTGGCATCTTCCAGTATTTCTGCACTCCCCTGCTTTTCGGTTAGCTCTCCTGAAATTACCGTTTCTGGTAAGATTAACAGGCAAGTACCTGCAACGGCATCTTGCGGATGGGAAAGGGAAAATAAGGTAACCAGCACACCATCCTGTCTTTTTGCAGAAAACTCCCGCAAGAGGTTGACCGGATGATTGAGGTCTTCCGTATGTATTGGTTCAAAAAGAATATGCACAATTCCGTTACAGCCAAGCTGCACGCCAAATTTAGCATCATCCTCATCTGTAGTATCGTAAGTGACCAGCTTGTTTTGCTGTTGATTGATGACCAGTAAGGCTTTACGCAATGCGTCTCCCTCCAGACAGCCGCCGCTAATGGCACCTGTAAGATTTCCATCGTCTGTGACCAGCATTCTTGCCCCCGGGCGCCTGTAAGAAGAGCCTTCTACATGGACAACCGTGGCCAGTGCCATCCTTTTCCCTGCTGCAGCGGCAACAGTATAAGCATCAATGATATCTAAAATCTCTTTCATAATACGCTACCCTCAAACCTATTCTAACAATTATGCGTCGAAAAAGTTCAGTCTTGCAATGAAATAAGATGATTAGAATTTACATGCGGTAACGCAATGATACCGACCGGCCAAGTGCCTGTGCGAAATCTGGTTCAATTGTAATTCCGCCATCCTGCTGCACCCAGATGTTATTAGTATCTTTTGATAGGGTTATAGGCTCACCGTTTAAAATGACCTTTAACGCTGTGGTATCTTTATTAATTGCAGCACCATCAACAATCTCATACACAAAATCTGTTTCTTTGTACGTAATACGCATCTTCAATCCCATAATTCTCTCCTTGACCCCAAAGATAATTTAAAACTGTTATAATCGGGAGTTTTTATTCGATTGATACAGTAATGATAACATTAAATAATTGTGCTGATTTTAAACCTTTGCTTTTCCTGAGCAGGGCAAACAACGCTCAGGATCAGCAACGGTATGATTGATAATAGCCGTAAGATAGTTTTTTCATAAATACTTTACGAAAAAAAACACACTTTTCATCAAAAAATAATTAAGTTTTAAGTATTATAAAGATTACTCAAATTCTGATTTACTAATTATTAAATTCATTTTGAAATAATAGAGCTAAATAGCCGCATAAATCGATAAACGGTTAATCGGTGCGGTAGCGCCACAGCATTGCTGATGCCCTTTGTCTTATGCGTGTAAATAAATTCCTTAGATTTGTTCCTCATTATTCAATACTGAACATTTGCATCTATGACAAACCAGGAAAAACTGAGCGAAATACGTAAACAAATGAAAGCTGATCAAGTATCAGCCTATATTATACCTTCCGCCGATCCTCATATTAGTGAATATCTGCCAAAACATTATAAATGTATCCCGTTTACATCGGGATTTACCGGATCTGCCGGCACTTTAGTGATCACGCATGATTTTGCGGGACTGTGGACAGATTTCAGGTATTTTGAGCAGGCACCTGAACAGTTAAAGGGCAGTGGCTTCGAACTGGTAAAACAGAAGGTACAGCATGCCCCGGAATATATCCAATGGTTAAGCGGACAGCTGGATAAAGGAGCTATCGTAGCAACCGATGAAAAACTACTTTCTGTATTACTTGGAGACACGATCACCCAGCAGTTTGCTGCGAAAGGGATCCAGTTACAGCATAAGGACTATCTTGGCCCGATCTGGGAAAATCGCCCCCCACTACCAACTACCAGTGCATTTTTGATTAGCGACGAACATATCGGACAATCAGTGGCGAGCAAGCTTGCAGCGGTAAGGGAGCAAATGACTACTTTAATGGCCGACTATCACCTGGTTTCTTCGCTGGACGATATGGCCTGGTTGTTCAATATCAGAGGGAAAGATGTGAATTATAATCCTGTTGTCTTAAGCTTCGCCCTGATCAGTCAGGATCATGCCAAGTTATTTATCAATCCGGATAAATTGACCGAAGCGGAAAAAGTGACCCTGTTAAAAAGCGGAGTGGAGGTTTTACCCTACGAAGATATTGAACAAGCGCTGACCCTGCTTCCAGAGCAGAGCGCATTACTGATTGACCCTAAACGTAATTGCTTTGCGTATGCAAAATTGATCCCTGCAAGCGTAAAGCTGATTAAGGAAACCAACCCATCGACTAATTTAAAAGCGGTTAAAAACAGCACCGAGCTAGCGAACACACGCGAGGCAATGTTAAAAGACGGTGTTGCCATTACGCAATTCCTGAAATGGCTGGATGAAACTATAGGAACAACCCAAATCACCGAACTTTCTGCAGCCGCGCAATTACGATCATACAGGGCCGCGCAGGAAGGATTTATCGGAGATAGCTTTAATACCATCAGTGCCTACAGAGAACATGGCGCATTACCGCATTATGCGCCTTCTGAGGATAGTAATTCTACTGTTATTGCAGAGAGCCTGTTCCTGGTAGATTCTGGCGGCCAGTATTTTTATGGCACTACGGATATCACCCGTACCATTCCTATGGGGGAAACTACGGAGCAAGAAGAGATAGATTATACCTTAGTATTAAAAGGGATGATTGACGGCTGTAAGGCTAAATTTCCTAAAGGAACCTGCGGTTACCAGATTGATGCGATTACCCGGAAACCATTATGGGAACACGGGCTCAATTATGGCCACGGGACTGGTCATGGTGTAGGTTATTTCCTGAACGTACATGAAGGGCCACAAGTATTTAATCCTACCAATGTGCCTGTACCTATTGAGCTGGGTATGATTACTTCCATTGAACCAGGCATCTACCGCCCGGGCAGACATGGTATCCGGATAGAAAACCTGGTGCAAACGATCTCTATTGAGGAGAACGAGTTCAATGAGTTTTACGGTTTTGAAACGCTGACTATAGCGCCGATCAGCACCAAAATAGTGAGAAAAGAACTGTTGGAAAAATCACAGATCGATTGGCTGAATAACTATAACGCCACCGTTTTTGAAAAATTAAGTGTGCGGTTAAACGAAGAAGAAGCGGCATGGCTTAAAGAAGCCACAAAAGCGATATAGCGTATTTACTTTATTAAAAAAATGCCCCCAACTAGTTTTTAAACCAATTGGGGGCATTGTAGTTTTAGGGTTAACCTATGTTTGATTAATTAGTAACCCGGACTTTGTTTTAGGATACCTTTACTTCTATCGATCTGATCTTGTGGAAGTGGGAAATAATCATCTCTGGTTTCTATGGTGATACCTCTAAGATAATTGAAGTACCCACCTTCAAAGCCGAAATAGCTTTCTAAAGTTTGCTTCGCAATACCCCAGCGTACAAGGTCAAAGAAACGGTGTCCTTCCATAGCCAGCTCTAGTCTGCGCTCCATCCGCACCGCATTTCTTGCATAGGTTTGATTCGCAAATGAAGGATATGGACTTACTCTATAAGCTGCAGCAGGGAAACCACCAGCAACTGTTTTTGGAGGAAGCAAGGCCGCACGCGCCCTAACTTTATTAACCAGTTCTAAAGCCCTCGATAAATTACCATTCTCTACTGCACATTCTGCAGCCATCAGGTAAATATCAGCTAGACGAATTAAATTCACATTTAAGCCTGTAATATTGGTGCTACCAGGAGCAGTACCCGCTGAAATTTGACCTTGATCAAGCACATTTTTCACCACTACAAAAGGTCCAGCATTTCCTGCATCACGAATCCATGCATCACCAGGCATTAAACCATACCCTTTACGATAATCTACCCCTCTTCTGCCCAGCGTATAATCAATACGCGGATCTAGCGCCAAAGTACGCGGCACAGTGTAACCAGTTTTTGCTGCTCCTGTTAACCCCATATCAGAAATATAAGGATTGGTGCGGTAACTGCCATCTAACAACGGTAAACCAGCAGCGTCCACTTTAAACGCATTGGCAAGGTCGATTGTTGGCTGGTAAAAACCACAGCAAGCAACAGCATAAGGAAAGTTGAGCATATCACCTACGTTTCCGTTATGACCATCAGTACCATCAGTACCTACAGCATGTTGTACCGCAAATACAGACTCTGGTCCATTTTCTTTATCTATATCAAAATTGTCTGTATAAGGTAATCCTACCAGATCAGGCTTTGCTGCAATCACAGCATTTAGTTGTTCATATGCTTCAGTATATTTTTTCTGATAAAGTAATACCTTACCTAAATAAGCCTGTGCAATATATTTATCCACACGCCCAACTTGACCTCTTGGTTTTTCTGTAGGCAAATTAGCAACAGCATACTGCATATCAGTTACGATATCAGGATAAATATCCTTTGTATTGTCTACTGCCGGATCGGTTGTACTTTCTGTAATTAGAGGGACGTTTTTAAAAACCCTAACTAAGAAGAAGTAATAGTGTCCACGCAACAATCGCGCTTCGGCTTGAATTTGAGCCGCCCGGGCATCATCAAACTTCACTGTTCCTTGCCCCGCTTGTAAGGCAGTCAACACCCTTAAGGTATTGTTGCACCGCTGAATACCTTCAAAACATCTGTCCCAGATATTAGCCAAGTTGTCGTTAGTACTAGTAGGAGAATGCTGCTCTATCAGGTTCATGTTCGGCTGATCACCATTACTACTGCCTTTGTGTGCATTATCGGAAGCTACCTCTCCAAATAACCATTGGCTTGGGGCAGCACCGTAATTTCCCCACGTTCCATTTAAGTTACCATTTAACAGACCATAAGCACCTGTTAGTAAAGCCTCAACACCATCCTGTGAAGTAAGGTTATCTGTAATTAATTCCCCTTGCGGGCTACCTTGAATAAAATCCTTTTTACACGATAATATAGTGCAAAGGAGAGCTATGAGCATTATATAATTATACTTTTTCATTTCCGTTTATATTTAAATTAAAAACCTATACTAAGACCTAAAAGGTACTGACGTGGAGAAGGGTAAATACCTCTATCTAATCCTGGTACCGAAAACGTATCCGATTCCTGACTAATTTCAGGATCAAGGCCAGTATAATTAGTGATAGTAAAGATGTTGGTTGCACTTGCATAAATTCTCACTTTGCTAATTCCTAACTTAGTACCAAAAGCTTTCGCAGGAATAGTATAACCTACCTGCAGGTTTTTCATTCGGAAGAAACTACCGTTCTGTACATAATAGCTAGAAGAAGCATATTCCAGATCTGATACACCTACATAAGGCGAAGGAATCATACTACCTGTATTTGTAGGGCTCCATGCATCCAGTAAACGGGTGCTTCTAGCGCCATCAAATGTTGGGAAATCGGTAAAATAACGGGTGGCTTCATAGATATCATTACCTTGAACACCATTGAAGAACATAGCCACATCCCAGTTTTTATAAGAAACATTTAGACCCATTGAGTATAAGAAATCGGGATTTGGATCACCAATGATAGTTCTGTCACCAGGGGTGATAGCACCATCGCCGTCTACATCCTGATATCTAAACCCACCAACTCTTGCACCAGTATAAGAGGGATTACCAGTAATATCACCTGCATTTTGATTAATGCCAGCAACTTTATAACCATAAAATGCACCGAATGGCTCACCTGCTTTTAATATAGAAGTAGTTAAACTTCTAAAGTTACCATAAGGTTGTTGGGTAATACCATCAGCCAACTTTAACACTTTATTGACATTTCTGGAGAAATTTACGTTCACATCAACTTTGAAAGGATTATCATTATTACGGTTTACATGATAGCCTAAATTAACCTCGATACCCTTATTACTCATATCACCCGCGTTAACAAACGGCGACGATCCCATACCTACTGCTGTTGAAGGCAGTGGTACCGGATAAAGCATATCGGACGTTTTCTTATTATACCAATCTACCGATCCGTCTAATGCACCACCTTTAACAGTGAAGTCTAAACCGATATTAAGGGAACTTAAAGACTCCCATTTAACAGCCGGATTGCTGTAAGCATTTTGATAAACTCCTGAAATCACATTATTACCACCACCCAAAGGATAACCAGCACTATTGATAGAACTTTGGAACCTGCTTAAATATTGAAAATTAGGAATTCTTTGGTTACCAGTTTCTCCGTATCCTACACGAAATTTTAGATCACTAAATAGTGAATTGTCTTTCATGAAATCCTCTTCCGAGATTCTCCATGCACCACTTACCGCAGGGAAGTAGCCATATTTGTTATCCGGACCAAAGTTTGAAGATCCATCACGACGGATGGTGGCACTTAATAAATAACGGTCATTGAAAGAGTAATCAGCTTTTGCGAATAAAGAGAATAATGAACCAATTGATCCTACACTGGCATTGCTAATATTAGATGCACCTGCATTCAGGTAATAATAATCCTGGCTACCTAATAGGAAGAAATCATTTCTACCCGCATTTAGCTGTCTGTTACGGGAGCGGATTGCCTCTGTACCTGCGAGAATATTGAAAACATGTTTACCGAAAGTCTTTTTATAATTTAACGTATTGGTCCAGGTCCACTCGGTAGTGTACCCTTGATATTCACCTAAGTTATTCGAGTTATTACCTTCCAGAAATTCCAGATTGGGATAACGCAACGTTTGTCCGTTATAATTCTCGTAACGCAGACCGAAACTGGTACGGGCAGTTAACCCAGGAATAATATCATATTCACCAAAAACATTTCCAAAGAAGAAGTTACTTCTGTTTAAGTTGTCTTTAGCACGGTATAAAACAGCAACCGGGTTTTCGGCATTTCCCAGACCACTACCGCGGCTACCTGCAAAATTACCCCTGATATCATAAACAGGAATAATGGTAGGGATACGGTACGCCCAGCTGATTGGACTGCCTTCATCCTGGTATTCTCCAGCTACATTTGGGTTAACCCCAAAACCAAAACCTTCTGAATAACTGTATTGTGCGTTCTCACCGAAGCGCAGTTTATTGTTTAAGGCTGTAAATTGGGTGTTTGACCTAAAGTTGTACCGGGTAAAGCCTGTGTTTTTGATGGTACCATCTTGTTTCAGGTAACCGCCCCCAAAGCTGTAAATAGCATTTTCGCCACCGCCGGTAGCGCTTAACTGGTAACTTTGAGTGGGTGCACTTTCTGTCATTTCATCAAACCAGTTTGTTCCCTGCTGATTGGCGCGGGTGATTTGATAGAAAGTATTGGGATCTCTTGTATAGTTATATTTAGAAGGATCAGCATCAGCTGCAGTGATGTTCTGACCAGTTGCTGAACCAGCCAGCAGGTATTCTGGTAGTGTAGGGCTGCTTCCGGTACCGTAGTTAGTACCTGTGGATGGAGTTAACCCTGCATTTCTGTAGCCTAAAAATAAATAATCAGCATATTGCTGTGGCGACATCATTTTAGGGAAGGTATTAGACCTTGGGGTCTGGATTCCATAATAGCTATCAATTGATATTTTTGGTGCACCTGGCGCCCCTTTTTTGGTGGTAATGATTACTACCCCGTTGTTGGCCCTTGCTCCATAGATAGAAGAAGAAGACGCATCTTTTAGCACTTGCATGCTTTCTATATCGTTTTGGCTTAACCACGAAAGTTTTCCTTCATAAGGCACACCGTCAATCACATATAGGGGATCGTTATTATTGATGGTTGTTGTACCACGAACCCTGATCTGCGGGGTAGAACCTGGTGCTCCATCAGTGATGATGGCCACACCGGCAGCTTTACCTTGCAGGGACTCAATCGCACTGGCTGCGGGCTGTGACTTCAGCTGTGCAATGTTGACGACCGCGACGGCACCTGTTAAATCCTTTTTACGTTGTGTGCTGTAACCTGTAACTACTACCTCTGTAAGGTCGTTATTGATAGGGTCTAGCGTAATACTTAAAGTGGTTTGGCTGCCAACAGGGACTTCCTTGTTGTTGTAGCCGACAAATGAAATGACTAATACTGCATTTTGGGGGACATTGAGAGTGAAAATACCATTGGCATCCGTCGTAGTGCCTCCGGGTGCGTCTTTGATTTTAATGGAAGCTCCAATAACTGGAGCCTTGTCATCGCCGGCTATGACTTTTCCGGAGATCCTTGTTTGGGCCTTAACGTTGAGCGCAAGGCACAGACTCATGAGCAAAAGGATTCCCATCCTCTTGATAAGTGGTAGATTTCGTTGCATAAGAATGTATTTGGTTAGTGGTAAAGTGGTAAAATTCTATTTACATATAAAAATTAGCGTATTGATGTTCAGTTAATTAGTTAATAAGAATTGATGCTCAGAATAAAATCGCAACGGAAAACTAATAAATAAGCGGCAGCGGAAGCGTACGTGCAGTAGAGAGGAACAGCTAAAAAATTTGTAATTTACCCTAACGCGATATGCATTGCGAAAGTTTGGATTACAGGTTATAATTGGTTATTACTAAAACGGTAAATCTAATGTAACAATTCGGTTGTGTAAAAACAACACTTAGAAAAAAAAAATATTTATTTCTACTTATTTTTGATCGAATGGAGAATTCAGCCTTCTTGCACCCTGCAGACAACTATTTGTAGAGTGCATTTTTTTCGCTGTTAGTTAAAATCCATTTAAAGGCCTACTTAAACAGGCCGCACATAAAAATGCCCCCATAAAGTTTGGTCAACTTTAAGGGGGCAACCCTTTTTATATAGATATATTATAGCTTAAGCCTTTTTCCAGCTGTAGGCAGCACCAACAAGCGCTGCATCCTCCCACATTGCACTTTGCTTTAATACGACATTTTTATTTTCCAAGTGCTTTAACACAATAGGTATAAAATGATCCCAGGTTTTAGCAATATTGCCACCGATTACGATTACATCAGGTTTTTCTTCTGCAATAAAATCATTCAGGAATAAAGCAAGGTTCTGGCCAAATTCTTCAAACAACTGAGCAATGATCTGTTCATCACCTGAGTCTAACACCGACTCTACATTTTTCACTTCCTTGCCCGTTAATTCCTGGTAACGACCAGAAAACCACCTGGTAGAAATATACTCTTCAGCAACACTATTTTTAAAAGGAATAAAGGCACGGTCGGCATCTAAAGTTTTACCCGAACAGTTACTGGCAGAACCTAACCCTGTACCTAAAGTAATGCCTATTGCACGCCGCTCACCAGCCACTGCACCAGACGCCAATTCTCCGTGTAAAAACGATTCAGCATCGTTTCTAAAGAGGATATGATCTTGTGGGATACCTAACTTTTCAGCTAAAATCTCCAGCACATTCATCTCATAAAGCGAGTCATATTTTTTGGTACCTTTCATTAAAGAAATCCCCTTCTCATAATCAAAAGGTCCTGGCATAGCAATGCCTATACGGATGGTTTCCTCTGGCGAACTAATAATCAATGGTGCAAGCGCATCAACCCATGCCTTAATAATTATATCGGCACTTTCCATTGAGGCCACCCGTTCCCTGACAAGTGATCCGCTTACTATCTTAAAATCAGCAGCACTGATATGTGCTGCCGTTATATGAGAGCCTCCAATATCTACCCCTATATATGGCAGACTGGGCAATTTATCATTCATACGCTTAATTTATTGTTATTTGATGAGTTTCAGTAAATAGGCACCATAGCCGCTTTTTACCAGCGGTGTTGCTATTTTACGCAGTTGCTCCTTATCGATAAAGCCCATTCTGTAGGCTACTTCTTCAATACAGCCTATTTTGAGTCCCTGGCGTTCTTCAATTACCTGCACAAACTGTCCTGCCTGCATCAATGAAGCAAAAGTACCCGTATCCAGCCAGGCTGTGCCGCGACTTAATACACCGACTTTTAAATTACCTTGTTCCAGGTATTCTTTATTGACATCGGTAATCTCATATTCTCCGCGTGGGGAAGGCTTGATGTTTTTTGCGATTTCTACAACACTGTTATCATAAAAATATAAACCAGGAACTGCATAATCAGATTTCGGGTTTTCGGGTTTTTCTTCGATAGATATTGCTTTCTTCTGCTCGTCGAATTCTACTACACCATAACGTTCAGGATCAGATACACGGTAAGCGAAAACTACACCACCTTCAGGATCAGCGCTTGCCTGTAAAAGCTTAGCCATTCCATCACCATAAAAAATATTGTCCCCCAATACCAGCGCAACCTTGTCGCCCCCAATAAAATCGGCCCCTATAACAAAAGCCTGTGCAAGTCCGTTTGGTTCATGCTGTACAGCATAAGAGAATTTACAACCAAGGTGACTACCGTCACCAAGCAATTTCTCGAAATTGGGCAGGTCGTGCGGAGTAGAAATAATCAATATTTCTTTTATTCCTGCCAGCATTAAAGTAGACAGCGGATAGTAGATCATGGGCTTGTCATACACCGGCATCATCTGCTTACTCATGACAAGAGTTAAAGGATGTAGCCTGGTGCCACTCCCTCCTGCTAAAATTATTCCTTTCAAAGTAGTTATTTTATGGTTATAGGTTTGAAGATACACTATTTTCTAATTCCTCGTACCATTCTGCCCCATATTTTCTGATCAGCGGACCTTTTAAGAAAGTATATACCGGAACTTTAAGCTCCCTCCCGAAAGTACAGGCATCAGAGCAGATAGACCATCTATCATAATTAAGCACATCAAACTCCGGGTATTGCGTGATCCTTATTGGGTAAAGGTGACATGAAATTGGCTTTTGCCAATCTACAATCCCTTCTTCATGTGCTTTTTCGATTGCACACTTGGTAATCCCATTTTCGAAAGTAACATAAGCACACTCTTTATTTCCATCAACACAAGGCGTGGTAAGGTCGCCATCGGCATCTATCACAGACGTTCCGAAGGCTTCGATTGCAGCAATCCCTTTAGGCGCCAGCATATGTTTGATCTTTGGATATATCTCTGCAAGTATAGCAGTTTCTGCTACATCCAGCGGCGCACCGGCGTCACCTTCTACACAGCAGATCCCTTTGCATTTATTTAAATTACACACAAAACTTTCGCGTATGATATCTTCGTGTATGAGTGTATTTTGTACTTCTATCATGGTATTTATTTTTCTGTAGCCAATGGGTACTTGAGGCCACTGGCAGATTTAATCTCCATAGTTACGGCACCAACTATGATCTCTACCTGGGCTTTTACAGGTACCCTGTTGCCATCATCTGTGATCCAAAGATACAGATTACTATCTTTTCTAAAGATTCTGCCTGGCTCGATGGAAGGACTAAACTTTAAACAGCGTATTTTTCCCAGTTTACTAGACACCACTTCCTTGCCCACATACTTAATTTCGAGCTGATGGATCTTATCTCCTAAGAAGTAATTGAGCTTGAAAAGCTCTCCTATTTTAAGCTTTGATATATCCAGGCTGCGCGAAAAATAATACGCAGAAACAAGATCGAAGGTCTGGTCGGTAGGCGCAGTGAAAGTCCCCCTGTTGGAAACTACCTTTTTAGTACTCTGCGTAAAACGCGCTTTGTCCTGTCTTTTATAACTTGCCTCTCTTACATTTTCCTGGTAAAAATAGGGCGTAAGTTTTTCCTTATCAATATAAGAATCGTAATGGTCCCTTATTTTATAAAAGATATCGAACGTACCGGAAGTCTTTGCATCTACAACCAGATTATAAGTAGGCTGATCATCAAATTTAAGCGATGAATTTAACACCTTTATTGTAGCCTCTGCAGCAGTAATAAATCCATACTTTAATTTATACTGTAATACTTCCCCTGCTTGAAAAACAGGTTCTTTTTTTAAGGGCAGTTCCTGTGCATAGGCAGGGGACAGGGTAATCAAAAATACGAACAGCAAAAATAATTTCCTCATTCCCCTATTTAAACAAAAACCCATCCAAAAAAACTAATCCTTTCGTTTATAGACAGGAACGGTAGAACAAGGCTCGCCGTACATGATACTTTTTACTACCGGCGTTAACAAACTGGTAATCTCTACATAAGCAGCGGTAGGCACATCAATGTCCCCGCATCCCTTAATTACTACCCTTGCACCTTCGAACTCCGAAAGGTTAATTTTAGCCAGTGCTTTAGTAAATAAAACTGTTTCGAGTATTTCCAGGTTACCAAATACGATTTCGTTGGCATACGGCTTTAATTTATTGCTGAGCAGCATATAAGCCCATGTTGGGACGATGGCATCTGCACTGCAGATGATACCCACATTTTTACCAGTATAGGCCGACCAGTCGTGGAGTTTTATAAACTCCCTGAAATCCTTTTCGCGCAGCATTAAGCCATGAAAAAGGTTATCTTTAATATCATAGATTACGCGTTCGCCCTGATCATAATAATTTTCGAGGTTTAAAGTTACCAAGCCACTTGCAGCAACCTTATTGACTATATTTTCCTGAATATCCATTGCTATAAAATCAAATCACCAATAAAAGAAAAGACAACTATTACCTATAAAACCAAACAGGCAATAAATAAAAAAACCGGAAGTACGTATACTTCCGGTTTCAAAATTACGCAAATAAGGTTAATAGAATTTCACCCTATTGTCTTTTATATCACTTTTATCTTGTAAGGCCTGGAACGCTGCTCCTAATGCTCTTTGAGCAATACCTTCACGCATAGTTTCTTTTTGTTTGTAAGTGTTTCCTATTGGTGCAGGATTAGTAAATCCGTTAACCGTAAACAAGTAAACACCACGCTCACCATCAACTGTTTTAGACAGTTTGTTCACTGGCGATCCAAATACACTTCCGATCAGTTTGTTTTCTTGTGCTGCACCCGGAACGATAGGGTTTGCAAATACAATGTTCTGAACCGGCATTACTTGTTTGCCTACTTTTTGTGCAACCTGGTTAAGGTTAGCAGCACCTTCTGCCGCTTTAGCAAGTTTTTCTGCAAGCATTTTAGCTTTAACCGCATTGATTACCATTGGCTCAATGTCTTTTTTAACCGACTCTAATGGAAGGACACCTTTTGGTTTGATATCAGTTAAGTGGGCAACTACAAATGCGTTGTCCATTTGATATACTTCTGAAAGCACATCACCTTTATCTGCTGCGAAAGCATCTTTGATCAGCTGACGGGGATTATCTAATCCCGGAGCATAACCCTGGCTACCAGTGATCCTGTCTGCTACACCAACAGTATAACCTAATTTCTTAGCTTCTGCAGCGAAGTTATCACCTTTAACACTGTTTAAGAATGCAGATGCTTTTTTATAAGCCTGATCTTTAGTTTTGCTGCTTGGAACAAGATTTTTCTCGATGTAAGCTAATTTAGCAACTTTAGAAGAACCGATTTGGTTTTCGATTTTGATCAAATGAACACCGAACTGTGAGGTTACTACTTTAAGATCACCAGTCTGTCCGTTAAATGCTGCATTCTCAAATTCAGGGACCATCTGGCCTCTTGCAAAAGTACCCAGCTCACCACCTTTATCTTTTGAACCATCTACACTGTACATTTTAGCTAATGCAGAGAAACTTGCGCCTTTCTGAACTAGTCCTTTTAGTGAATCGGCCATCTTTACTGCTTTATCAACACCACCCATTTTAGTAGCATCTAATAAAATATGACTAGCCTTAACAGAATCCGGAGACATGCGGGTATCAATTACTTTAACCAGCTTGTATGAATTGCCAGAAAACACAGGTCCGTAAAAACTTCCTGCAGGTAATGCGAAAACTACAGAATCAACCGCTGGGTCTAGCTTACCTTTAGTGATGTAAGTATAAGGGATTTTCACATCAGAATTGATTGCCGAGAATAGAGAATCACTTTTAGAAGCCCTGAAATCTGCAGCTAATTTATCAATCTGAACTTTAATAGCTGCAGAGTCTTCTTTAGTTGGGTTTACAGAGAATGAAACATAATCAAATGAACGTGTTTCTGAAGGGTTTTCAAAACGTTGTTTGTTCTCATTATAATAATCAGAGTAATCAGCATCAGAAGGCTTAACTGAAGCATCAGGGATACTTGCGTAATCTAAAGTGATATAGTTAAAGTTAGCCAGTTTGTTTCTGTTCTGATATTCATCATTTGCTTCAAGCGAAGTAACGTAAACTGAATTTTTGATCAGGTTACCATATTTCTGCTGTAAAGCCTGTTTTTCGATTTCTGTCTGCAATAAATCCCATTGTTGTTTTAACTGTGGATTTGAAGCTTGTTGTTTTAAGGAAGAGATTACCGCTGCACGGTCTACTTCGCCTGTTTGAGGGTTACCAAAATACTGTACAACCAGCGGGCTTAGGTTTTTACCTTTATACAATAGGTCTACCAATTCGTCACCAGAGATATCTAATCCAAGGCGTTTATACTCTTTTGTTAGTAAAATACTTGCTAACTCGCCATTCCATGCATTATCTACAGCCATAGCTGTCATTTGAGGATTGGCACTGCCACCATATTGCTGTTTGAACTGCTGTAAGTTCTGATCTACTTTAGGACCAAAATCATCAATGTTGATCTCTTCACCATCGACAGATCCTACAACTTTTTGAGATGCTGCCCAGAAAGGCTTTCCTACGTTAATTGCATCACCAACTAAAAATGCAACAATTGCAAAACCGATAGCTCCTATTAAGATAAAGCCTGCGCGATTCCGCAAAAATGTCATAAAACCCATAATATCTATTATTTATATTTTTTTTAAGAGGGCGCAAGATACAACTTTTGCCAAAAAAAGAAAACAATAAAATATAATTCAATAAGTATTTAAAAATTAAGGAAATAATTAGCGAATAAGGATGCGAATTACATTAAATCACCCTTGACATAAGTCTGCCCGGAAGCCTGATCATATTCGACTGTACTGAAATCTTCTGGTGCAACAAAGTTAACCGCATTAAGCACTGTGCCATCTGGTTTGGTAACCACACCGCTGGGCGAAAAAAACTTCTTTTTACGCTCATCCCAGGTGAGTTCCTCTGTATTGAAAGTAAGGTCTTCACGCACGACAACTACATTTTTCCGGAAGATGGTAAGCTGTTCTGTATCCTTCCTAATCGCATAGTCAGAAACGAGCGTTCCTGTTACTTTTTGAAGGGGATCATAGAAGGTGATATTAACGCCTTTCGGCATTTCTTCGAACTTGGCGCCCGAGGATGGATTTACCTGATCTAGTATCGGGGCAATCCCTTTGGCTTTTACCACTGCAGAGTCGCTGAAAACGATCTCTACCTTTATAGAGCGGTCTTTACTCATGACCACTTTTTTCGCAGATATAACAGCCGCTTTTTTTAAGTCATCTTCACCACATGAGCTTAAAAAAAGCGGTATCAGGCATAGCCACACCAGTTGGTATAGTACACCCGTGTATTTCATTAGTTGATTTTGTATCTGGTAAACCATTTATCATTCAGCGTAAAGCCTAAATGGATGTTCAGGTAACTTTCTTTTAGATCTCCATTGACCATGGTACCCCTGCGCCCAACTTCACCAGTAAGGTTCAGTTTGTAGAACGCCCTGCTGGTCATAGAACTGGCAAGCGGCAGACCTAAACCAAAAGTAACGGCCATCTGTTTCACATCATTATCTGAAATCTTGATGTATGTTTTATCATAAGTTAATCCAAGACGGTAATCTACCCTTTTGAAATAACTGTTTACCGAAGTAATATCAGGCGTAATCTGACCACCTAATGAACCACCCCAGCTATTTTGTAAGCCCTGGTTTAAACCATTAATTACGAAAGTAGACCAGTTACCCATTCTGAAATCTGCGCCAACTACCCATTTATTATCTTTTTGCAAAGCAATTCCAAAATTATGGATCAGCGGAAGTTTCAAGTTAGATTTACCTGTAGAAACGGAATCGATAGTTTCTACGGTTACGTTATCCTCGCCAGTTGTACCATCATATAAATATTTGGTAGCCAGGAATGTGCGTGTAGAGTTTATCGTAGAAGGCGATGAACCCGAATAACCGAAATTTAAAGTCATTTTTGGGCCGACACGGATATCATACTGCGCACCATAAGAAAAACTAACCCCAGCCACACTGTTCTTATTTTGAAGGCGTGTAGCGTAAGCCGCAGCATCCTCATCAAACTGGACGCCTTTATTTTCGATCATGTTACCAAATAAATACTCGACGTTACCACCTAGACGAAAATGGTCACCAAGCTGATAACCGTATCCGATATAGGCTTTTGTTAAGCCGCCTTCACCAGAATATACATTACTGATGTTCTGGCTTGCAGGGTTGCCGCTACCCGGTGTGCTGGTAATTGTACCTTTTTCTGAGTAGTTATAGCCCAGCTCTGAGTAAGGAAGAATACCAAAACTCATTGCAGAATGGCGTGTAACAGGAAAAGCAAGGGCAACATGACTTAGGGTAGAGTTAAAGCTTTTATCACTTACTGAACCTTTACTAAGGGTAGTAAAAGTACCGGATATACCTACATCAACAGTGGTAAGGGTAATACTTGCATAGGAAGCCGGGTTCTGCATGTTAATGTAGTTATACCCTGTTGCTTTGTTAATTGCAGTTGAAACACCACCCATCGCCCTGAACTGAGGGAGAATAGATCCTTTGATGTTTCCAACACCATATCTTGAATACGGTGATTGAGTTGTAATCTGTGCGTTTACAGAAATGCTTACCAGCAGAACCAAAACTGCAGTTATATAATTAATTTTTTTGTACATATTCAAATGCAATAACTTCGTTTAATCCTTTTAAAACTAAATAGGGATCGTGTATAATTTGAGGCGCAAAGATGCTGTTTTTTAATTGCTCCAACAAAAAGGTAGCATCTCCCCCTGTGATAACTACCTTTAAATCTTTATTATTTCTATTGCCCGCAGCAATAAATCCTTCAACTTCATTTATTACACCTTGTAAAACGCCATTTGTAATGGCCGTAGCGGTGTCTGTCCCCAAAGGGATATTTTCTGTTCCATTATCCCATTTTACTAATGGAAGCTTGCCGGTATAATGGTTTAAAGCTTTAAACCTCATATTTATCCCCGGACTGATGCTGCCGCCAAAGTAAGAATCTGTATGATCCAGCAGATCATAAGTGATACAGGTTCCTGCATCTATGATCAGGCAGTTCTGGTTTGGATACCCATGGTGAACTGCAATAACCTTAGCCCACCTGTCTTGCCCCAGTGTAGCGAGCGACTGATAATGGTTTTTCACACCGGTGTTTACCTGCGTAGAAAATTCGATATACTTAGTTTTTGCCTTTAAAAAATCTATAATATCTGACAACACTTCCTGCCTTACGCTAGAAACCGTAGCATTAACTATATCATAAGTCTTCAGTAATTCTGTCAGTCCGGCCTCATCGAGATGATCGGGGCTTTGAAAGAACACCAGCACTTTATCGTTAAAAACAGCAATTTTGCTATTTGTATTACCGATATCTATAACAAGATTATGCATTTACAGATTTAAGGGTGTTCTCTAGTACAACTCCACGCTTCATGGTACAAATCTATTAATCTTTACCAAGTTTCAAGGTCTCAATTTGTTAAAAAAAGTTAAACAAACAAAAAGTACTGGATAGCAACTACCAAAACCAGAAATAAACTTTCATAAAACCAGCGCTTTGTAGCGTTCGAGAAATAGTAAGCAAGCAATACCGCCCCGGGGGGAACGCAGAGTAAAAAATGGTAAAGTTTAAAGTTTTCTTTCGCATAAACACTTAAAATAGCAATCAGGAACATGAAAAACAACATCTGAAATGCTTTTCTGGTACTGATAAAACTTCTGAAGAAATTTTCGCGCAGCTGTATAATTGCCAATACCATCATCACCGTAACGGGAACAAGGACGAGGTAATCATTGTACTGAATTTTAAATATGGAAGGAAACTTATTTTTTAACGGGAGCCAGATTTTATAGAACATCCCGAGGTTATCATTCCAGTAATAAAAAACAGCGAGAAAAAATATGATACTTATAAAACCGACCAGGCCCGAAACCCATTCCCGCCAGCTAAATGACCGGTATAATAACAAGCTTAGCCAAATTAGCAGCAGCATGACTACAAAAGGGAAATAGATCAGGGTACCTAAAGCAATAAAAATACCTACATCAAACATAATCATGATCGCGCTGGGCGACTTGCCGATTTTAAGCAGCTTATCCATGATCAGGATCAATAGGAAGTTACAGATGAGCGCCGGACTTAAGATGAGGAATGGTTCAAATAAACTTGCGCCTGTGATATAGAGCAGGGCAGGCAAAAAACTTGGCTTTGCTAGTAGTGAATGATTGTTGACTACCCTATTGAAAGCAAAGGCCTGGATAAAAACCAGGATGCCGGCAATAAATACATTTGAGGCTACGGAAAGATCATCGCCAGTTGGCATCTGGATCAAAAACTTGGAGTAAGGTTCAAAAAATTCAAAGTTAAGCCGCTCTGGTGGATTTAGAAATATGGCTATCCGCATAAAAAATGTATATGCAAATAACAAAAGCAGGTTAATGGGATTTAAAGATTTGAATTGATTGATCATGCCGTTTATTGAAGGGCAAAGTAAAGAAATTTATCTGGCAAACTGCTTTACAACTTTGTCAATCACCTGCGCGGTTTCATCCGGGAAATTAAATTGATTGTCTTGCGGCTCATTTACCCATTTTTGAATAATAGGCAGCCAGTTTTTATCAGACGCCCAGATTACAGGCAAACCGAGCTGTTTAAGTGCAAATGCGTTACATTGCTGCTCGTACTGGAACTTCATTGGGGCAACGAGTAACTTTTTACCTAAAAATAATGCTTCTGAAGGGCCTTCAAACCCTCCGCCAGTAAATAAACCGGCACAGCTAGCGAGGCTGGCATTAAATTGTTCGTTATTAATTGGCCGCACCGTTACATTGGCATCGGTAAAATCTTTTTTGGTATGTTTAGAAAAGACCTGCCATTGTACATTTGGAATTTGCTTAAGGATTGGCACCAGCATAGAATCATCTACAGCGGGCAGATATACGGTATAATGCCCGAGATTGCTGGTTTGTAATGCCCTTATTTCTGACCGGATAACTGGTGTATGGATAAAATCGTCGTACGCTTTAAAATGAAAACCTACATAATGGGTAGATGGTGCATAATATTTCATGACCAGCTGGGCCCAGTCTATACTTTTTGGTTTAGGTACTTTATTGGATTGAAATGAGGCCTGATGACTCAAACCAACGCTTTCAATGCCTTTTAATTTGCATGCCCAGGCGGTTACAGGTTCAAAATCATTAAGGATCAGATTATAATCTTTTAGTGGCAGCTGGCGCATATCACTTACAAAACGCGGGAGGTTCATTGTTTTCCAGGTCTGGTAATGATCTACCCCACCCTTCTTCCCGAAGATAAAACTGAAGCCATGGAGCTGATAGGCAATAGGCTGACTCAACTTAACGTCTGCCTGCGTGCCGCTGATCAGCAACTCTACGTCACCATGCTGCTGCAATAGGGGTACGATCTCCCGTGCACGGCTGATATGCCCGTTACCTGTTCCCTGAATTGCATAAAGTATCTTCATCGCCGCCCGAATATCTGTAATTTTTATCCGCTAGACAATCTCTAATTTTATCTTTTGCAATAATGCATTGATATCCAATTTACTGTGTAAATCTTCACTATCCGAAAGCGCCCCTTCTTCTACCTCATCGCCCTCAAAATCAACTGGGTCATACTTGAAAATTTTCCACTCTTTATGCACATATTCTAACGCAGTCAGATTCTCTACCCAGTCGCCACTATTCAGGTAAGTCACCTTTCCATCTTCCATAGTAATTGTACGGTGTTCCGGCTGGTGGATATGCCCGCACACCACATACCCGTATCCATTCTGCGCAGCGAGCTGTGCAGCGGTATCCTCGAAACTATTGATAAACTTAACTGCATCTTTGAACTGGGCTTTCACCTTTTTAGAAAAACTCATCTTCTCTTTACCAATCAATTTCAATCCCCAGTTTACCATACTATTAATCAGGATTAAACTGTCATAACCAACAGCGCCCAACTTCGCAAGCCATTTAGAATGTTGCATAGTAACATCGAAAATATCGCCATGGAAAAACCATGCTTTCTGACCATCCAGTTCTAAAACCAATTTGTTCTGCAAATGAAAGGCCCCCATGTGCATATCTGCAAACTTACGCAAGAGTTCATCATGGTTACCTGTCAGGTAGTAAACCGGCACACCCTCTACTACGAATTTCATCAGTTTCCTGACTACCTTCATGTGCGTTTCGGGCCAGTACCTTTTACTGAATTGCCAGATATCAATGATATCACCATTCAGGATCAGCATCTTTGGCTTAATACTTTTCAGATACTTGAGGAGTTCTTTTGCATGGCAACCGTAAGTACCTAAATGCACATCAGAGATTACAGCGATATCTATTTCCCGTTTACAATTCATCTTCATCTATGGTTAAATCGTAAGGACTAAAAAAGAAGATGACTAGCACGAGTAAACAGATGATCATAATTGTTTCTTCCATCTCAGTTGAATTATGAACACAAATATGCAATACACAGGTTAACAATGTATTAACATAGCATTATGCTATTCGCAAATAACTGCTGTAATGCGATTGAAAGCAATAAGGCCATAAAAAAGGGGCTGTTGATGATCATCAACAGCCCCTGATAAATTAGCAGGAAAAGTATTAAGCTTTCTTTTTCTTCTTGTTCTCACTGTAAAAAGCAAAACCCAGACCAGCCAATAAGAAAATCGAACCAGCAAGAGATACTTTTTCTCCAGTATAATAAGATGCAGGATGGAAAATGAACTCCACTTTATGGTTACCCGCTTCCAGTTGTGCAGCACGCAATACGTAATCTGCCCTGAAATATGGTTTTTCTACATTATCAATATACATTGTCCACCCCTTATCGTAATACACCTCAGAAAACACAGCGATCACATCTCTTGGCGCACTATAAGAATAAACCATATGGTCCGGGTGATAGCTATCTAATTTGATAAAAGACGTGGGCCCACCCGGACCTACGCGTGTAGTATCCATTTGCGCTTTATATTTAAGGTCTACAATAGCTTCTTGTTTAGGATCGAAACTACTGATCGCTTTCATTTCTTCATCAGCATCTTTAACAAACTGCACTTTTTCTACAAACCAGGCATTACCGGCAGCAGTGGCATTACGCTGCATCTTGTAAGAGCCATTTTGCTGATCTTGTGTAATGATATATTTGGTATTCAGCATGTCCAATACATCCTGATTTACACTTTTTGTAAACTGGTGATCGATCAGTTCCTGGATACGTTTTAATCTGGCCGAATGTGCACCACCGATGGTTTTGTGGAAGTAAGACGCATCTGCACTGGTAAACGTCGGGATACTCGCATCATAAACCCTAAAATCAGGATCTTTATCGGCCATAATAAAGTTATCTACATCTCTGGGCTGGTAACGGTTATTTAGTAAAGTTGCTTTTGGAACAAAATTAAGATTGTTTAAATAACGTCTGTCTACCTGCCACATATCAATTAATATCGCTAAAGCCAGTAAGCCGAATACCACTTCTGCTTTCATCTTTTTAGTGATAAACGCCCAGATCAATCCAAATCCTATCAGGATAAAAATCAAACTTCTTAAAGCATCTGCCCTGGCCAGGTCTACACGGTCCTGGATGAGCGCATTACCCACTTTCATCGCCATATTTCTGTCGTTATTAAACGCACCAGCTAAAGTTTCCAGAAACTGATCATGATCTGACGAACGGAAACTGAACAGCACCGTAGGCATTACCGCAATAATCAAAGCAAACCCACCAGTGATTGCAGCCGACCATGTCAGTTTTTTAACAAGGTATTTTTGATCGTATTGCCCATCTTGCGCCTCTTTAACAGCTAAAAGCGCCAAAATTGGGAACAGCAAGCCAACTACGGCAAGAATAGATTCTACCGCCCTGAACTTATTGTAAAGCGGCACATAATTGAAGAAGATATCAGACAGGAAAGGAAAGTTTTTACCGAAAGACAACAGCAGGAAAACGATAGTAGTAGATAAAACCCACCATTTCATCCTGTGTTTAACAATGAAAAGTCCAAATACAAAGAGGAAACACACAATTGCACCGAAATAATATGGCCCTGCTGTACCTGGCTTATCACCCCAATATACTGGTAAGCGCTGTGCAAAATCTGCAGCCTGCTCTGGTGTTGCGCCGACAGTCTCAATCTCTTTTGCTACGTTGGATTTTGCATCGAGGCGGTTGGTACCACCACCATATAAATTAGGAATAAGGAAAGTAAATGATTCCCCTACCCCCTGGCTCCATTGGTAAGCATAATCTTTAGGCAAGCCATTATCTGGCTCGGCTGCATCAGTTTTCAGATTAGATTTTCCACGGATCGTTTCTTTACCATACTCATAGGTTGTCCATAAATTACTGGTATTAACGACCACCGAAAGCAATACTGCTATCCCCAAAAAGCCAAGCGCTTTGCCCATCTCTTTAGTTTTGTTCTCTTTAAAAGCATGATAGATTTCTATACCAATATAGATCAGTAAAGCCATCAGGAAATAATAGGTCATCTGGATATGGTTAGACCTGATATCCAACGCCAGGAAAAGTGCAGTTAAACTGGCACCCATCCAGTATCTTCCACGGAGCGTTAAAATGATCCCTGCAAGAATAGGAGCAAAAAAACCGATTGCCAAAGCCTTATTGCTATGGCCGGCAGCGATAATAATAAAATTATATGAAGTAAAGGCAAAGGCCAAAGCACCTGCAGCGGCAAGCCATGGGTTAATTTTTAGGACGCAAAATAATAGATAGGCCCCAAGAAGGTAGACTAATACTGTACCTACCGGATCTGGAAAGGTATCTTTTACGAGCGAAATACCGTAAGTGGTTAAATTGAGCGGATACTGTACCCATATCTGGTAAGCGGGCATACCGCCAAACATCTGGTTTGTCCAAAGTGGCCCTTTACCATCTTTGGCTTTGTACTCCATGATCTCTTTTTGCATAGCTTTCGCCTGCAAAACATCTCCCTGCTCCGGTACTTTACCCTGTAAAACAGGACTGAAATAGACGAAACATATTATTACAAAAAACGCACTGATGGCCAGATGTATGCCATTCCTTTTTAACCAAGTATTCATTAAGGTTTGTTTATATTTAAACTAACCCCAAAAATATAAAATTGATACACATTAGGAAGGAAAATTGAGCGATAAGTATAAAATACTTTATTTCACCTCTTCATATTCTACAAAATCTCCCAATTTATCAGCATTTCCCTGCTTTGGCTGTGGCGGTACGTAGTCGATAGAAATAGAACCTTCTGGTTTGCGTGATTGCTGCTGTTGTTGCTGTTGCTGATAGCCTGGCTGGCCGGATTGCTGCTGCATTTTTCCAAATATACTTTTCAGGACTAGTGGAAACACTAATCTTAAAAGCAACCGGATTAACCAGAGCACCATTATCGCTATAAAAAGAAATTTAATAATTCCCATTGTTCAATATCAATTTGTTTACAAATATAGCCAGTTTTCAATTGCTGTGCTATTGTTCTTTAGTTGGTATAAATGTGAGGATTAACAATATACAAAAAATATATTTAATCCTCTTCTACGATCTCTGCCACGCGGCCTACTTGCCCGTCTTCGAGCCTTACTTTTATGCCTCTGGAATGATAGGGAGAAGAAGTAAGCAGGTTTGCTACAATTCCACGTGTAAGTTTACCACTTCGCTGATCTTTTTTAAGAATGATCTCCACCTCTAGTCCCGGATAAATATCCGATCTGTTTTTGCCGTCCATTATAAATTATTTTACCTTTTTTAACTCTTGCTTCCCAAATCTTTCTGCAAACATTTTCTCCATCGCAAACATCTCGTCGCGCAAACGTGCAGCCATCAGGAAGTCCATATCTTTTGCGGCCTTAGCCATATCTTTTCTTGTCTTATCAATAGATTTCTGCATTTCTGGCTGTGTCATATACTGCACAATCGGATCGGCAGCAATGCTAACCTGATCAATCTCCACATACGCATTCTTACGTTCTGCATTCGCAGAGAAATCCAACACTGAAGTCTGCTCCAGAATGGCTTCCCTGCTTTTACCCACCGTTTTTGGCGTAATACCATTTTCGAGGTTATAGGCAATCTGTCTTTCGCGCCTGCGGCTGGTCTCGTCCATAGTTTTAGCCATAGAATCGGTAATTTTATCCGCATACAGGATTACCCTTCCCCTATCGTTACGTGCAGCACGGCCGATGGTCTGGATCAATGAGCGTTCAGATCTTAAAAACCCTTCTTTATCTGCATCCAGAATAGCCACAAAAGAAACCTCCGGTAAATCCAGTCCTTCTCTTAGTAAGTTGATCCCGATCAGCACATCAAACTCCCCGAGACGTAGCCCGCGAAGGATCTCTACCCGCTCTAAAGTTTTAACCTCCGAATGGATATAGCGGCACTTAATATTTAACCGGTCCATATACTTGGTCAGCTCCTCCGCCATACGTTTAGTCAGCGTTGTAACCAGGACACGGTCGCCCATTTTAATAGTTTTATCGATTTCATCCAGCAAATCATCCACCTGGTTAACCGCCGGGCGCACTTCAATCAGCGGATCTAACAAACCCGTAGGGCGAATCACCTGCTCTACCACGATACCATCGGATTTCTGCAATTCGTAATCTGCAGGAGTAGCGCTCACATAGATCGTTTGCGGTGCGAGCGACTCAAACTCTTCAAAATTCAGCGGTCTGTTATCTAACGCAGAAGGTAACCGGAAACCATATTCTACCAGCGACATTTTCCTTGACCTGTCTCCGCCATACATTGCCCTGATCTGCGGAACGGTAACATGACTCTCGTCGATCACCATTAAATAATCATCAGGAAAGTAATCGAGCAGACAGAAGGGGCGCATTCCCGGAGAACGTCCATCAAAGAACCTGGAATAATTCTCAATTCCCGAACAATAGCCAAGCTCCTTCATCATTTCGATATCAAAATTAACCCGCTCCTCTAAACGCTTAGCCTCTAAAAGCTGCCTATCGCCGATTAACTGGTTTTTTCTCACCTCCAGCTCTTCCTGGATGCCCCAGATAGACGAATTAAACCTATCCTTTGGTGTCACAAATAAATTCGCAGGATAAACTGCCATATCTTCCAGCTTCTCCAGTGTTTTTCCCGTAACAGGATCAATCACACTTAATTCTTCAATATCGTCACCGAAAAAAGAAACCCGGTAAGCCGTATCCAGGTAAGCCGGAAAAATATCAACCGTATCCCCCTTAACCCTAAAAGTCCCGCGTTTAAAATCGTTAACCGTCCGTGCATATAAAATCTCGACAAGACTATGCAAGAAAGTATTCCTTGACACCCTTGTCCCTACCCCAAAGCGGAAAACAGACCGTGAAAAGTCCTCCGGATTTCCCATACCATAGATGCAGGAAATAGAAGACACCACGATCACATCCCTGCGGCCGGACATCAATGCGGAGGTAGTCCGCAATCGTAGTTTTTCAATCTCTTCGTTGATGCTTAAGTCTTTTTCTATATAAGTATTGCTGCTGGGCATATAAGCCTCTGGCTGATAATAATCATAATAAGAAACAAAATAGTTAACCTGATTTTCAGGAAAGAACTGTTTAAATTCCCCATAAAGCTGTGCAGCCAATGTTTTATTGTGACTGAGGATCAGTGTAGGCTTTTGCGTTTGCTGGATCACATTGGCTACAGTAAATGTTTTACCAGAACCAGTTACCCCAAGCAGTGTTTGATAATGTTCATCATTATTCACTCCTGTGACTAATTGCTCGATTGCATTCGGCTGATCGCCCGTTGGTTTATAGTCTGAAACAAGTTGAAATTTCATAGATAATCAAAGATAAGAATTATTGAGGTATTGATTTGTCGTGATTATATCCTAAATTTATAGACATCATGAAGTTACTGGTTTATGTTCCGATACTGACACCTAGAATAAAGTACATCTTTAACTTTATTTTTAATGAGATTCTTCAAACACAAGTAGGATTCAGCTCCAATGTGGAAGAATTTAAAGCATCACTATTGCCAAAAATCAGCTATGCTAATCAGCCTCTGGGCAAAGAACTATTTTTTAAAAACGCCGACTTTTTACTGGGCCATACTATTACTGCACCAACAATTAAAACGACTATTTTCGGGGACATGATTGTACCTTTTGCGGTAGATAACAGCAGCTTGCCGTTTGATGTTTTTGCTGCCGCGTTTTATTTTGTAAGCAGGTACGAAGAATACCTGCCCTATAAAGCGGATCAGGAAGGCAACTTCCCTGCCGCAGCAAGTTTGCAGAGCAAATTAAAATTATTGGAATTTCCGGTAGTAGATGGCTGGGCACTCATGTTAAAGAACATGCTGCTAAAGCATTTCCCAGATCTGTTTTTTGGTAAAAAAGAGTTTGAATTTATCCCCCTGATCTGCCTTTATGATAACGCAGGGTCGTCTGCCTGGATTAAACAAACGAGGAGGCTGCTGACCAGGATACCCTTTTTCGGAAAATCAATAGCGCCGCCCGAGCCAAAAGTAAACGGGCTGCAACTGTTCCTGATTGAGCAAAATGAAAAATACAATTTAAATCCAGTTACATTTTTTAAACCTGCAAAAGAGGTAGACATGAATTGCGACCGGCATATCACTTTTCCGCATAGTTATCTGCAGCTGTTAAAAAATGGGATCAGCAAAGATTACCGAATGGGGTACTCTACTACTGCTGGATTTAGGGCAGGAACTTGCACACCCTTCTTTTGGTATGACTTACAGCTGGAAAAAACGACACATTTACTGGTACATCCTGTTGCGATAAATGATACGCTCCTGGCGAAAGAAAAAATTATCAATCTTGATTACACTTTAAATAAATGGGGGAAAATGATTGAGAATGTAAAGCTATTAAATGGTAGTTTTTATCTTTTATGGCACAAAGAAACGCTGCCTGAGTTTGGCAAGGGAAAAGTGGGCAGGGTGCTTTACAAACAATTGTTAGCCAATTTTTTATCTTTACCTCATGATATTCGACCTAAGTAAGACCAACTCTATCGCCAATGTGTTTGTCGCGGAGTTACGTGACCAGGAGATTCAGCAAGATGCGATGCGCTTCCGTAAAAACCTGGAAAGACTAGGTGAGTTTTTTGCCTGGGAGATCAGCAAAAACCTTTCTTATATAGATACAGACACGCAGACCCCGCTGGGTATTGCGAAAACAAAACAACTGGAAGAACAGCCTGTGGTAGCTACAATTATGCGCGCAGGGTTACCTATGCAACAGGGTTTGCTCAATATCTTTGACCGTGCAGGGGCTGCTTTTATCGCTGCTTACCGGAAACCGCATACCAGCGGACCAATTGATATACAGGTGGATTATATTTCTGCACCAGACCTGACAGGGAAGATTGTGATTTTGGCCGACCCGATGCTGGCTACCGGCCTAAGTATGGTGACTTGCTGTAAGGAGCTGATTGGCGACTTTAAGATCAGAGAACTTCATATTGTATCTGCTATAGCGAGTGCAGAAGGCGTACGGCATGTGCGCGCAAACTTACCTTTGGCAAAATTATGGTTAGGGGCGATTGATGAAGAGATGACCACTAAATCTTATATTGTGCCCGGACTGGGAGATGCGGGCGATTTAGCCTACGGCCCTAAAATATAGCATACGATATAAAATGATAAAACATATATTTTTTGATTTAGACCATACAATATGGGATTTTGATAAGAACGCACAAGAGACTTTAACAGAACTGTACGATCGCTATGAGCTAAAATCACTTGGGTTAGACTCCTGCGAATTATTTATTGATAGGTATACAGAAAACAACCAGCTTTTGTGGGCAGAATACCACATGGGCAGGATTACGAAAGAAACGCTAAGATCGGAACGCTTCAGTAAAACATTTATTGAACTGGGTGTGCACCCCGAACGTGTGCCACATGCGTTTGAAGATGATTATGTAAGGTGCAGCCCAACGAAAACGAACCTGTTTGAAGGATCAGAAAAAGTATTGGCTTACCTGCAGCAGAAATATACGTTGCATATTATCTCTAATGGTTTTAAAGAAACTACATTGATTAAAATGGATTTGTGTAACCTGAACCCATACTTTACCAATGTGATCATTTCTGAAGATGTGGGGGTGAATAAACCAGACCGGGCCATCTTTGATTATGCTTTGCAAAAAGCTGGTGCGCAAAAAGAAGAGAGTATTATGATTGGTGATAGTATTGAGGCAGATATCCGCGGGGCGCAGGGTTATGGCATCAAAGCGATATTCTTTAATCCGATGGAAAAAGAAACACCTGCAGATGTGGAGTGGCAGATTAAACACCTGGAAGAATTGATGGAACATTTCTAACCGCTGCTTGTTCTTAACAAAAAATAAATATGAGTAATGCCGCTGTATTTTCTTCCATAAAAAAAATCTGCGCTACCTATACGGATAAGCTGGAATCTATTCCTGATGACCTTTTTGAGACTACGCCACCAATTGGCGGCTGGTCTTATAGTGAAGTATATGATCATATTTTTGATGCAAGTTTGCTTTCGCTGATCCCAATGGAGGAAGCGATAAAAGGCAATGGCGAAGTTAAAAAGACTGTTTTTATAGTTAAACTGATCCTTTTCTTCGGTATGTTCCCGCCAGCAAAGAAATTTAAGGTCCCTAAAAGGTTGGAATCGAGGGTTAAAAAAATAAATAAAGCGGAAGCTGCTGTATGGATTGAGAAGTTTTTACACCAGCTAAATGCTGATTATCCAACTCTGGAAAATGCAGACCCAGCCATTAAGACGGTCCACCCGCGTTTAGGCTACCTCAATGCAAGCCAATGGTTACGCGTCATCGAAATCCACCTTAACCATCATCTTAAACAATTAAAGCGGATTGAGAACAGTTTTTAATTTCACATCTTTGCCCCCGATGAAAACACCACGAGCATGCCGCTCAAAAATACCAATGAAAATGTTCGTAGTAGCTTCATAACAGTTTAAAGACAAGTATATTTTAATGAAAATACCCGGATTAAAAGGTTTTGACGAGGAGGCGTTTAATAAGTATTTTAAAAACACAGGATGGCTGATGTTTGGAAAGATACTAAGCATGGTGATCTCATTTGTGATTGCAAGGCATTTGCAGGCATCAAAATTCGGTGAGCTTAGTTTTGCAGATGCCTTTACCACGATCATTGCCGCAGTGGCCGCACTAGGAATGGATAGCTTTATCATACGCGAAATTATTGTTGAGCCCGAGAAACGTGATGAAATACTAGGTACTTCTTTATTATTACGTTTAGGTGTGAGTGCCCTTTTAATCCCGATTACCATTGGGATTTACCTCCTGTTCCATCATTATTCTGAAAAACCGGGGGATTCGCTCACCTGGATTATTGTGATTTTAGCACTCGCCTCGTTATTTAAATCTTTTACAATTCTAGACTCCTACTTCCAGTCGCAGGTAGCTTCGAAATATGTAGTACAGGTACAAACTGTATGTGTTATCCTATCCGCAGTAGTAAAAATACTATTGGTATATTTTAATATGCCGCTGATCTATTTTGCTATTTCACTGACTTTAGACAGCGTGATGCTTGCTGTAGGATTGGTTTATATGTACCACAAAAGGGGGCTGAGCCTGTTTACATTTACCTTCAGCAAGACCAGGGCTCTGGGATTATTAAAAAAATCCTTCCCACTGATCCTTTCTGCAATGATGGTAACGATTTATATGAAAATTGATACTGTCATGCTCAAAAGTGTAGGCAGTATCGAAGTAGGTATTTACAATGCTGCTGCAAAAATTAGCGAGGCCTGGTTTTTTATCCCTATGGCCATCGTTACTTCAGTTTTCCCTGCTATTATTCACGCCCGTAAAACAGATTTGCCGCGGTATAACAAAAGATTAGGCAACCTGTATGACTTACTGGTTTATATCAGTGTGCCCACTGCAATATTCATCAGCTTTTTTGGCACCGACATTATTCATTTACTTTATGGCAACACCTTTGAAGGAGCGGGACCCATGCTATCGATCCATATCTGGTCGGGCATTTTCGTTTTCCTCGGCATGGCCAGCTCTCAATACCTCCTGGCAGAGGGCTATACCATGATCTCTTTTCAGCGTACTGCCACGGGCGCTGTAGCAAACATATTACTCAACCTCTGGCTGATCCCGCTTTATGGCGGCGTAGGGGCATCAATAGCAACACTTATTGGCTGTTTTATCAGTACTTTCTATATTTTATTAATCGGGAAGACAAGGCAGCAGGGTGTAATGCTATTAAAATCATTATTTTTGGTTACTCTATTTCAAAAAATATTTAAACGTTGAACAAACTCAAAGCATTCGCAACACTTATAAAAAAACCGGACAGGTTAAAGGCATTGCTGTCTTACGGGCATAAAGGTTATTTGGCCAACATCGGATGGTTTACCTCTTTTGATAACCAGCAGGCGATGGAAGCCAATGGAGAGCCGTTGCCATGGGTGACGTATTCATTTATCGACTTTATAAAAACAAGGCTGAACAAGGACATGAGAATTTTCGAATTCGGATCTGGCAGCTCTACCCTTTTCTATGCAAAACGCGTTAAAAGAGTGGTCTCTGTGGAGCATGATGAAGCCTGGTACAATAAAATTGTAAAGAGCAAAGCGGCAAATGCAGAAATGATTTTCAGCAAACTGGAACGTGGCGGTGCTTATTCCAGGAAAGCAGTTGAGGTGGGCGAACAATTCGACATCATCATTGTTGATGGCAGGGACAGGATAAATTGCTGCAAAAATAGCCTTGCAGCATTGGCCCCGGGTGGTGTGATTGTATTGGATGATTCTGAACGTAAAGATTATGAAGAAGCGGGGGTTTTCTTAAAAAACGCTGGTTTTAAAGAGCTTTCGTTTTCGGGGATCTCGCCGGGACTGTTCTACCTGAAAGCAACTTCAGTATTTTATAAAACGGATAATTGTTTACATATATAACCTGCACAGCCTTATGTTAAGTGATGAAGTTAAATCTGCCTACGACAATTTCTACACGCAGCGTGATACCACCTGGCGGATGCTTGGTGCAGCATCCAAAGCAAAGAATATAATTGCTGTTTGCAAAGGTATATCTCCGGTAAAAGTATTGGAGGTTGGTGCCGGTGATGGCAGTATACTTCATTACCTGAACGAATGGAACTTCGGTCAGCAGCTCTACGCCCTTGAAATTGCAGAAACTGGTGTATCTTTAATAAAAGAACGTGGATTAAGTCGCCTGAAAGAAGTACAAAGCTTTGACGGCTACAAAATCCCTTATGCTGATGACAGCTTTGACCTCGTGATACTGGCACACGTACTTGAACATGTGGAGCATGAACGGATCCTGATCAGGGAGTTAAAGCGTATTGCCAAAAACATTGTGATTGAAGTGCCTTTGGATTACCGGTTTGGAGTAGATAAACGGATTAAACATTTCCTGGATTACGGACATATCAATATGTATACGCCTACCTCTTTACGTTTTCTTTTGAAAACAGAAGGGCTCGAAATTGTGGCCGACCAGGTTTCTATGACGCCTGCATCGACTATAAAGTTCAATGAGTTCGTGAACAGGAAATCGCCTAAAACTTTTACCCGTAATTTAAGGATAGAACTGGAATACCGGATAAAAAAGATGGCAGGGGCACTGCTGGGCACTAAAAAACAGGAGCAATTTGCAAATGCCTATACCGTTTTAACCAAAAGATCAGATCAGACGCTACAAATATTCTAACCAATAAAGATTTACCCAATGCAAAGCTTCGCTCCTATTGCCTTATTTGTGTATAACAGGCCTAAGCATACTGAACGTACGCTGAAGTTTTTAAAACAGAATGATCTTGCTGCAGAAAGCCGGTTGTTTGTGTTTTCGGACGGACCAAAAACGGAGGCTGATGAAGAGAAAGTGAGCGAGGTGCGTGAATTGCTGAAGAATATCGATGGGTTTAAATCGGTAGAGCTCGTTATAAGGAAACAGAATATGGGACTAGCCGAGTCTGTTATTGCTGGTGTAAGCAGGCTGGTGAAAGACTATGGACAAGTGATCGTGCTGGAAGACGACCTGATAACTTCTCCGCACACTTTAACTTACTTTAATGATGCGCTAACCCGCTACCGGAAGGAAGACAAAGTAATGCACATTGGTGCTTACATGTACCACTTAAAAGACCACAAACTACCGCAATCTTTCTTTTACCGTGCAGCAACCAGCTGGGGATGGGCAACATGGGATAGGGCATGGCAGCATTTCGAGCCTGATATCGACGTGTTAATGGGACAGTTTGATGGAAAGAAAAAGGCCGACTTTTCTATCGACCATACTATGAACTTCTGGAAACAGATGCAGGATTTTAAAAGTGGTAAAAATAATTCGTGGGCCATCCGCTGGTATGCCTCGATCTTCCTGAAAGGCGGATTAACACTTAACCCTTCACAATCGCTCGTCAACAATATCGGGCACGATGGTACAGGTGTACATTCTGGCATCAATGACATCTACAATGTTGTGATCAACCCCAAACCAGTTACTTGGTTTCCTGCAGAAATTAAAGAAAACCGTGAGGCATACCATGCGATAAAACAATTCTTAAGCACAAGAAAAGGCAGTTTATGGCAAAGGTTAAAAAGGTATTTGGTGGAACGTTTTAGCTAAACTTGGCCGTTCATTTACTTTGCTTTTCTAGCTTCCAAAATAATGTAGGGTGATAACTGCTTAGAGTTGAAGGCGAATAGTTTAGTAAACACTTTTCCGGCAAGCCATGTTGCTTTTTTAAACAACCTTACACCTGCTGGTTTTTGTTTTTCATTTTCAAGCCAAAGGCTGAAATAACCAAAATACTTAGCTTGTACCACTTCTAATCCCGCTTTACGACAGATACTTGCCAATAGCTCAGGATCCATACAGTCGATATTATGCTTATCGTAATTTTCTTTGTCGAATGTTTTTTGAAACCAGCCGTTCATCGCCTTAAAGTTTGGCAGGGTAATGAAAAGTGTTCCACCGGGTTTCACAAAATCAATATGGCGCTGAATAATATCGGCAGTATCATTAAAATGTTCGATCAGCCCGCAAGAAAGAACAAGGTCATATTTCTGAATTTCTTTATGATTGAACAAGTCGGTTTCGATCACATGGATATCGGTTTCTTTTAATCCATTTGCTGCTAACAATGTATTGGTGACTGGCTGATGTACAAAATAATCGAGCAAGGTGACGTCCAGTTTGAAGTACTTCCTAAGGAATACGGCATAATAACCTGGGAAACCGCCTAATTCTATCGCAGTATTTACATTGTGTGTATCAATAATTGTAGCAAGTTCTTTGTGAAACAGGTAGTTTGCAGGAATATTGACCGACAAATCAGTTTTGCTCTCCCAATAATTTACCCAAAATTGTCTGTCGGTTAAAAGGTTACTCATATTTATTTTTTAAATGCCTGCATAGGCCGTATGACCGATAAAGTTAAATATATAACTTATGATAATAGGTAAAGGATCACAATAATATGTAATTTTGATACATTGAAAGTAATACATTTAAATACATACGAAGGAAACGGGGGTGCCGGCAGGGCATGTCTCCGGCTCAATGACGCGCTAAATGCAAGCGGTATTGAATCTAGCGTAATGGTATATTATCAGTTTAATAAGAGTACAAAAGCTACCGCTTTCAGCAAAACACCTATTCAGAAAGCTTTTGCTGTTTTCAACATCCTTTCAGAAAGATACCTGGCTAAGGGTTTAGTAAAAGCACTTAAAACCCCTTTTTCTTTACAATGGTTCGGGCGTTCTATTGCGGATCATCCGGCATTACAAGAGGCTGATGTAATCCACCTGCACTGGATTAACCACGGCTTTTTACGTCCGAAAGACCTTGCGGAACTTGAACTTCTGGATAAACCGATTGTGTGGACCTTTCATGATAGCAATGCTTTTACGGGTGGCTGTCATGTACGTTATTCCTGCGAAAATTTTCACAAACAATGTGGCTCTTGCCCGTTGTTAAAGGTAAGCGGCAAAAATGATATCTCGCATAAGAATTGGCTAAGCAAAAAGAAAGGTTATGCGAATCTTGGTTTCCATATTGTGGCGCCTAGTAAATGGATGGCCGCCTCTATAAAATTCAGTAGTTTAATGGGTGTAAGGGAAACATCAGTAATCCCGAATACGATTGAAACAGCGGTGTTTAAGCCTTATGTAAAATCAGAAGCAAAAAAACTGTTAAATATCAATCCTGATAAATTTGTATTGATGAGTGGTTTTATGCCCTCTAAAAATGATAAACATAAAGGCACTTCTTATTTAATTGAGGCGCTGAATGATCTTGCCAGCCGACCTGGAATAATAAAAGAAAATATTGAATTATTGATTTTCGGCAATAAAGACACCGCCGAAATGCCAGAATTCCCTTTTAAAACCACTTTTCTGGGTACAATAAATAATGACACACATCTAGCCAAGTGTTATTCTGCTGCTGACGCGTTTATAACGCCTTCCCTGGAAGACAATTTACCAAATACAGTAATGGAGAGCCTTGCCTGCGCAACGCCTGTGGTAGCCTTTAAAACAGGTGGCATCCCAGATATGGTAAGCCATTTGATTAATGGTTATCTTGCTGATTACGAATCTTCGGAAGATTTGGCTACAGGGATTGAATGGTTATATCATGAAGAAAATGCAGCCGAAATACAAAGAGAAGCAAGATTAACAATACTGACCCATTTTGCCGAAGAAGTGATCGCTGAAAAGCATATCTTACTTTATCAGTCGCTTATTAATCTACATCCACGTTAATCAATTTCACCTCCTACATAATCCTTATGCAACCAAAACTCAGTGTAATAACTATTGTTTATAACAACGTAAGGGATATTGAACGCACCATGTTGTCGGTTTTAAACCAGACTTACCCGAATATCGAATATATTATTATTGATGGGGGTTCTACAGATGGAACTAAGGATATCATTTATAATTACAAAGACCGTTTAACCCAGTTTATCTCAGAGAAAGATAAAGGGATTTACGATGCGATGAATAAAGGACTTGCCTTAGCTACGGGCGACTATGTTTTGTTTATGAACTCTGGGGACGAGATTTATGCACCCGAGACCGTAACAGAGGTTTTTGATACGCAGCCGGGAGCGGATATTTATTATGGAGAGACAGAAATGTTTACTGATGAATGGATCAGTATGGGCCAAAGGCGGCACCAGGCTCCAGAAACATTTAACTGGCATAGCTTTAAGCACGGAATGAGCATCAGCCACCAGGCAATTTATGTGAAACGCAGTCTCGCAGAACCGTACGATTTGCAATACAAATACAGTGCAGATATCGACTGGATTATCAGGGCGGCAAAAAATTCATCAAATATTGTCAATACCCATAGTTATGTGGCAAAATATTTAGTAGGGGGAATTTCTAAACAGAAACATATGGAAAGCTTAAAAGAGCGCTTCCGGATTTTCACCAAATATTACGGATTTGTTTCTAATGTGATCAATCATTTCTGGATCGCAGTGAATCTTGCCCAGTATTATGTGAGGCATAGAAAAACGAACGACTAGCCGGTAAGCTATATTTAATAAGCTTGTTCTAGCCTTGTTCCAGCTATATGATAACTCCGATCTATAAAATTTAAAAGTCTGATTAATGTACTTTTCTGATACCAAGACAAGGTTTTCGCTACTGGATTTCAATTATGACAAACAATATTTTTCCTGACTTGTAGTAGAAACATATTAAATAACATACTATTATGGGAAAGTTAAGTAATCGAAACATAGCTGTATTAGCAGCTCACGGATTTGAAGAATCAGAATTAACCAGTCCGGTAGAAAGACTAAAAGAAGAAGGTGCTACAGTACATATAATTTCTTTGGAAGCAGGTAAGATCCAGGGGATGAAACATGACCGTGAATGGACGGTTGAAATTGATGTTGATAAAGTTGTTACTGAAGCAAATGCTGATGATTATAATGGATTGTTGATTCCGGGAGGAGTGCTTAATCCTGATTCACTTAGGAAAAACGATGATGCACTGGCATTTGTTAAAGCATTTTTTGAAGCAGGGAAACCAGTGGCGGCCATCTGCCATGGTCCTCAGGTACTGATTTCTGCTGAAGTGGTAGAAGGAAGAAACCTGACTTCTACGAAGACGATTAAGATAGATCTGGTTAATGCAGGTGCGAATTGGGAAGATGCTGAAGTAGTGACCGATCAAGGTTTGGTAACAAGCCGGAGCCCGAAAGACCTGCCAGCTTTTAATGACAAGATCGTTGAAGAGTTTGCAGAGGGTGTCCATGAAGGACAGCACGCATAATTTTTAGCATTTATTATAAAAGAGGGTATTCAAAAAAATTGAATATCCTCTTTTATTTTTATACATACAGTACCAATTATTGTTACAAATATTTAAAGCTATAGCTTTAAATATTCTATCATTTTTTAAGCATATATACTTAATTTTGTAAGTTAGTTTTAAAGGTATACCTTTATATTTTACGGAATTTAAAGGTATATAGTCATGAAACTAAAAAATGGCCAATTAATGTTAGTAAGACAGCTGGATAAGAAAATATCATTATTTGGCAATTTAGCATATAGTTTAGTACCACCACGGGGTTGGATAAATATTTTGCGTAAAACTTTAAATATGTCACTTAAGCAACTAGGACAACGTTTAACTATGTCTTCTCAGGGTGTAAGGGATTTGGAGAAACGAGAAGAAGATGGCTCTATAAGTTTGAAATCTTTAAAAGATGCGGGTGAAGCTTTAAACATGAAGTTTATATATGGATTTATCCCTTTAAGCGGTTCTTTAGAAATGATGATTGAAGACAGGGCACGTGAAATAGCTATCAATGTTGTTAAACGGACATCAATAACAATGTCTCTTGAAGATCAGGCAAATTCTAACGAGCGCCTCAAGCAAGCCGTAGATGAAATGACCCAAGATATTAAACGTGAAGTGTCTAGAAGTTTATGGGATTAGAAATTGAATACATTGATGGACAGACACCCCTTGATGAAGAAGAAAAAGAAGGACTATTAATCCCATTCATTACAACCAGAAGCGAACTCGATGAAGTAGAACAGCGTAATGTAGAAGAAGCTATGCTATGGCTTACACAGCGGCGTAAACGGTTTACTGCCGCAGAGATACTGACAGAACAGTTCATATGTGACTTACATAAAAAAATGTTCTCCGGTATTTGGCGTTGGGCAGGGACATTTAGAAATTCTGAAAAGAACATCGGGGTACTGTCGTATCTTATCGGTGTACGTCTCAGGGAATTGTTAGATGACTGCACCTATTGGATTGATAATGATACATATACGTCTGACGAAGTGGCTATCCGTTTTAAACACCGAATTGTTTCTATTCATTGTTTTGCGAATGGGAATGGGCGGCATTCGCGTTTAATTGCGGATGTAATAATTGACAAGATTTTTGAAAAGGAGGTGTTTTCCTGGGGAGGTAATAGGCTCATACAGGCAGGAGAATTTAGGATCCGCTATTTAATGGCTCTTAGAAAAGCAGATCAAAATGAATATGAAGCCTTAAAAGAGTTTGCGAGAGCATAAACAATTACTGATACTTCTTAACTTCGGGTTTAGCGTGAGGCGGATAGCTAAAAGGCAATCCTGATAGGTACCGGCTGATCTTCCGATAAGGATAGTCTCCTGCTCCCCTAAGGGCAAATTGCACTATAATTGTATTCGTCAACGGATCAATGTATAATCGCTGCCCGCGCATCCCTTCGGCAGCGAAATCACCATTTACACCTTCTTGCGGGATCCACCATAAATAATGCTGTGTAGTCCGCTGCCACCCTTTTGAAGTAACAGGTGTTTCACCGATACTATTTAAAGAAAGTTTTACCCATTCTTCCGATACAACCTGATGACCGTTAAACTTTCCCTTGTTCAGATACAACCGGCCAATTTTGGCCAAATCAAGTGCTGTAGCCTGAAACCTGCTTGCAGTATTGGCTAATCCGCCGGCATGGTCCAACCCAAAGCTAGCCGGATAAGCTGTACCTATATTCTTCCACACCTTATTCTGAAAATATACCGCAGCCTTTTGTCCGGTTGCATTTTCCAGCGCCCAGGTGAGTAGAAACGCGTCAATACTTTTGTACTTCCAAACTGTACCTGGCTTATTTACCAGTTTAACTGTTAACAGTTGTTTTTTAATATCTTCTGTATAATAATACTTCCCTTCGTCAGACAGAAATGCCTGAATGTACCCTCCATTGGTATCTACAAACTCTAACCCCGACTGCATAGTCATTAAATTCCTCAAGGTGATACTTTTAAATGCGGGATTAGATTTCAATTCTGGCACATATTGCAGCAAGTAGTCGTCCAGACTTTTAATCTTACCTTCTTCTAATGCCTTGCCAAGCATAATAGAAACCATAGTTTTCCCCACAGAAAACAGCGTAGTTAAGCTGCTGTCACTATATCCGGGAGCAAACCGTTCGTAAATAATAGTATCATTTCTGATCACCATGAAAAGGTTGATTTTACCATTTCTCTGGTAATCCTTAAAAGAGACCAGCGTATCTCCCCCATCTAAAACACAGAGCGTATCCAGATCATTCCGAAGTACACGCGCTTTTATAAAATGAAAAATACTATCTGATGGATGGATTATAGTTTGTGGATAAGCTTTATACGTATTTGCATCAGGCACTTGATACTGGACCACACGAATCAGTTCTGGCCGCCATGTAAAAAGTACACAAAAAACCTCCAGGATAATAAGGCACAATAATGCGAATACGTATAAAGCCTTTTTCAATGAATATGTATAATTATGGATTAGTTGACCACAAACCGGCCTCTTTTACAAAAACCCTTCTGTTTAATTTTAAGTGACCCACTACAAATTCCGCGAAATCTTCTGGTTGCATCACGCTGGCAGGATTACCATCCGTCAGTTTCAGGTCGATCGCCATATCGGTCGCAATCGTACTTGGTGTTAAAGTAGTGACGCGGATGTTATGTTTACGCACTTCCTGCATCAATGATTCTGAAAGGCCGATCAATCCAAACTTAGAGGCACTATATGCACTGGTGACCGCAGCTCCGCGCTGACCAGCCGTAGAGGATATATTAATAATATCACCGGTTTTTCTTTCAATCATTTCTGGCAATACTGCACGGGTTACATAATAAGCACCGAAAAGGTTTACCTTAACGATCTCTTCCCATTTCGCCGGTTCCAGTTCCATAAAAGAACCAAAAGTGCCGATCCCTGCATTATTAATTAAAATATCAATGACGCCAAGCTCAGATTTAATTTGTGCTACGGCAGCATTTACTGACTCAATAACAGAAACATCACCTACAGCAGTAACCACACGCACATTTAGGCCTTCAAGCTCTTTAGCTAATAGCAGCAGATCTGATTCTGTTCTCGCCATCAATCCAACGTTAACGCCTTCCTGTGCAAGCGCGATTGCCATTGCACGGCCAATTCCTTTACCTGCACCTGTGATAAGTGCATTTTTTCCTTTTAGTGACTCCATGAATATCAATTTATCTAGTTGCGAAGTAACGAAAAAGAACAGCCAGATGCGTCACGCTCATTTCATTAATGATAATCAGGCAAAGCTGAGATGGACTACCAGGGACTGATACCGGTTTCTGGTGAATTGTCATCACTAAAAAACTGACCAGTAGGACCATCAGCAGGTAATACCACAGCTTTTACTACCCTTTCGGCCGCCTCCTGTACTGTTCCGGGACCAGAGTGGTGATTAAAATCTGTTGCGGTGTATCCCGGATCAACAGCATTAACTTTGAACGCTGTATCTTTCAAACTGTAAGCTAATGCGATTGTGTAGCCATTGAGCGCCGCTTTGGATGCCATATAGGCAACTGGTTTAATGCCATAATATTTCCATGAGGGATCTGAATGTAAAGTAAGTGATCCTAAGCCCGAAGTTAAATTAACGATCCTTGGCTCATCAGCTTTCTGAAGCAGATCCATAAAGGCCTGTGTGACTTCAATTACCCCAAATACGTTAGTATCAAATACCTGTCTGTATGTATTTACAGCTGTATCGAGAACATCCTGAGGAAAACCGCCAGCAATCCCGGCATTATTGATCAGTACATCAAGTACCGTGATTTTATCGCCAAGTACTATTCTGGCCGCCGCCACTGAAGCCGGATCATCAACATCTATTACAATCGGTTCTACCTGGTCTAGCCCATCCGATTTCAATTGTGCTACTGCTTCTTCGCCTTTTTTAAGATCACGGCAGCCCAGATAAACATAATACCCTGTTTGTAGTAATTGTCTGGTGGTCTCAAAGCCGATACTCTTGTTTGCTCCTGTTATTAATACTGTTTTCATAATTATTTGTTTTAACAGTACAAATGTAAGTGGTGCTGCTGCTGAACTATTACACATTCCATTGTATCAATGGTACATTTCACGGATTTTTGCCCTATAGGCCGCAGGAGTTACATCGGTTTCCCTTTTAAAAAAACGATTGAAATAGGAGGCATCAGAAAAGCCCAGCTCAAAAGCAATTTCTTTTAGTGAGTTGTGGGTATGGAAAAGCATACGTTTTGCTTCCAGGACCAGACGATCATGTATATGCTTAATCGCAGGTTTACCACTCTGGAGCTTTACCATTTCACTCAAATGCCCAGCAGAAATATTTAAAACAGAAGCATAATCGGCAACCTCTTTTAGCTCCCGGTAAGAATCATTAATCTTTGCCTGATACTTTTTTAAAAGCAGTTTGTCGGCCGAGGTATCCAAAGTCTTGTACTGTTCCACATATAAACGGCTCAGGTAAGTAAGCAAGACAGTTAGATAAGCAGTTAACATTCGTTGCTGCCACTCATTCGGAGTTTGATATTCTAAATTTATCTTCCCTATCAGGTCCTCCGCAAAAACTAAGTCTTCTTCCTTTAACAACAATTCATGGCCACCCTGTAAACTTTCAATAATGGGAAGTTTGGCCAATGCAGCGTTCTCCTGCAAGGATAAAAATTCTTTAGTAAAAGCAATGCCCGTAGCCCAAATTTTTTCTGTATCCTCTTTTACAAGAATACGATTGGGAACATAAAAATATACAGTATTGCTTTTGACCGTTATAGGAGTCATATCTATCCACTGCCGGGTGCCACCTTTTCTCATCAATACGATCAGGTAGTGATTTTTGCGATGCGGCAGAAGCAAATCGGACTCATCAGGTAAATTACCTTCAAAATTATATACCCTGAAATTTTTGTTACCTGTCAATTTATCAGGGACCAACGAATAAACGGGCACTTGTTGCGTTTGATCATGAATAATCATAAGCTAAAAATAACATTAAAATTAATAGACACGGAATAACTTCTGTATAAAACGCTTTAAACCAAAAAATCCCGTAAGCATTAGCTTACGGGATTTAAATCGCTTATATTAAGACCTATTGGAATTGTTTCCCTTTGATTTTACGCTCATTTTCTGTTAAGAAGATTTTACGTAAACGCATGCTTAAAGGAGTAATTTCAATATACTCATCAGCCTGGATGTATTCCATAGCTTCTTCTAATGAAAATTTAATTGCAGGAGCAATACGGTTACTATCATCTGTACCAGAAGCACGCATGTTAGTTAACGCTTTTCCTTTAACGATGTTAACAACTAAGTCGTTATCACGAATGTGCTCACCCATGATCTGACCTTCGTAAACTTCAACACCCGGATCAACGAAGAAACGGCCACGATCTTGTAATTTATCAATTGAATAAGCAGTAGTACTACCTTTTTCCATTGATACTAAAACACCGTTCAACCTTCCAGGAATAGTTCCTTTCCAAGGCTCGTAAGCTTTGAAACGGTGAGCCATGATAGCTTCACCACCAGTTGCTGTTAATACGTTATTTCTTAATCCAATGATACCACGTGCAGGGATTTCAAACTCTAAATGCTGAAGATCTCCTTTTGGTTCCATAATCAATAATTCACCTTTACGCTGAGTTACTAATTCAATTACTTTACCAGCAACTTCACCCGGAACATCAACGATCAAAGTTTCTACCGGCTCACATTTTTTACCATCAATTTCTTTGATAATAACCTGTGGCTGTCCAACCTGGATCTCGTATCCTTCGCGACGCATAGTCTCGATTAATACTGAAAGATGGAGAATACCACGTCCGTATACTAAATAAGCATCAGGAGATGGAGTTTCGACAACTTTAAGGGCAAGATTTTTTTCCATCTCTTTGTAAAGACGTTCTTTGATACGTTGAGACGTAACAAATTTACCTTCTTTACCGAAGAATGGAGAGTTATTGATAGTGAACAACATGTTCATTGTAGGCTCATCAATTTTGATTACCGGCAATTGCTCCGGAGCATCAAAATCTGAAATTGTATCACCGATATCGAATCCTTCAATACCTACAACAGCGCAGATATCACCAGATTTCACTTCAGTTACACGCATTTTTCCAAGACCTTCAAATGTGTATAGTTCTTTTACTCTTGATTTAACCATTTTACCATCACGTTTGATCAACGTTACCGGCTGGTTTTCTTTGATCACCCCACGGTGAACACGTCCAACTGCGATACGACCTACAAAAGATGAATAATCTAATGAAGTGATCTGCATTTGCAATGTACCTTCCAGCATAGGCGGAGGAGGGATATTTGCAACAACTGCATCAAGTAAAGGGAAGATATCTGTAGTAGGTTTAGTCCAGTCTGTGCTCATCCATCCTTGTTTAGATGAACCGTAGATTACAGGAAAATCTAATTGATCTTCTGTAGCCTCAAGGTTAAAGAACAATTCAAAGATTTGCTCATAAACTTCTTCCGGACGACAGTTTTCTTTATCTACTTTATTTACAACAACGATAGGTTTAAGACCTAAAGCCAAAGCTTTTTGAGTTACGAAACGAGTTTGGGGCATTGCACCTTCAAAAGCATCACATAACAACAATACACCATCAGCCATTTTTAATACACGCTCTACCTCACCACCGAAATCCGCGTGACCAGGTGTATCAATGATATTGATTTTAGTATCTTGGTACATTACTGAAACGTTTTTGGAAACGATGGTAATTCCACGTTCTCTTTCCAAATCGTTGTTATCAAGTATTAAGTCACCTGTTTGTTCGTTGTCACGAAAAATTGAACAAGTGTGTAAAATCTTGTCAACCAATGTAGTTTTACCGTGGTCAACGTGTGCTATAATAGCTATGTTTCTTATTTTTTGCATAAAATGCGCCTAATTTTGGCGCAAAGATAACGTAAATAATTCATATATCAGCCTATTAGCTAGGGCAATGTCGTATAATTACTTATAATAATGCGCACGCTACCTCGTATCGCTATCTGAATTAAGGAATTTACGGGCCGATTTGTACGCTTGTTTATACCCTATTTAATGGCTAGCTGCGTGATATACTGTTATTTTTTGGTAATAATAACTGCCGGCAGAATAGCAGCACTAAGATTCGCACCAAAGATATTGCTATCCCATGCCTCGGGCTTACTGCTATTTGGGGAGATCCAGGCATTATTCATGTAGTTTACTTTATTGAAATACCTTACCTTATTATTACCAATCTTACAAAAGGTGGTTTTATACCCATTGATGTCATTGATATAAATACCCACATTAGTAAAGGGTTGCTGCCTGCCATAGATCTGATTATTGATAATGGTATTATGGTCACCACCCGCAATTGCCATTCCGAACTGCCCGGGATCGACCAATATATTATCCTGTGCAAAGAGATACGAACCGCCATTATCGCCCAGCATAATACCGCCTCCGCTATTACTTGGTCCGCCTCCGCGGATCCAGTTCCCATTCACCTTAACCGGGCTTGCCGCGGTGCCCTTGCTCTGGTACAAGCTGATCGCATCTTCCGGATAGCTCTGCCCCAATATGTTTTCACCTCTGTTATAACTAATAGAACTATTCGGCCCCACTACGTTGTTAAACTGTACAAACTGTCCTCTTGGGAAAGGCCCTTTCATATTCAAAAACTGATTCGAATTAACCACTATTCCCCCTTCTTTAGTTTGCTCTGCATAAACACCGCTACTTACATTGGTGATGTAGTTATCCTGAACGGTTATATTTTTACAACCGTACAAATAAACACCTACCTGTGTAGAGTTAGACAATTTATTGCCGGTAATGCGAACGTTATAACAGTTTTTGAGTGTAATTAATGGCTCTGTACCGCCGGTTATATATTTACCGCTGATGGTGATATCATGCTTGCCTTCCAAATAAATCACTGGAGATGGGGTATAAGCACCATTGTCTACTGTTTCGCCACCCGTGTAAGGAGCCAGTCTTGAACCGGGAATTGGGGATTCTATCGTTCCGCCCGGCAGCACCCACTGTAAAGCCAGATTTGCACCACCCCCGCCTTGTTTATGTAAGGCCTCAATATAATAGGGCTTCCCTGCAGTTAAAGCAACAGGATTAGACTTTTGAGCAGAAAACTTATTCCACTCCCTGCTATTTGTCCAGCTTAACGTACCTGCAATTTTTGTTTTATTCGCAGGATGCTGATCCTTGGACAGCCAAAGCTCTCCTGCATCATCTGCCGCAATAAAAAAGGTGTAATTTCCGGTTACAGGAGGAATTACATACCCTCGGATCCGCTCGCCATAGTTATCACCAACATTTATTGGAACCTCAAACGAGGTGATTTTGGTAGATGATGAAGGAGCAGCCTGCCAGGTAATCTGCGCCACGTCGTTCCCGAAGTTATTATTCCATACTTCTCGCAGGATAGTACCCGTTGCTGTATTTAGCGCACTCAATAGGACTTCGTTACTCGTGACAGACAAACTCTCTGTTGCTGCAACAGATACATCCTGATTTTCACTTGCACTATCCTTTTGGCAAGAAACACCAAAAGAGGCAAGGGTAATTAGACCCGTAAGTAGCATTACCGGGTAAAAACGGACAGAAAATTTGCTAGCTCGCATAAGAGTAGTTTAAGCGTGAGGAAGTAATAAATAGATTTGCAAGGCAAAGGTATCAAATAATAAATCCATAAACAACTGAAATATAGGTACTTAATACATTTTTTATATCGTTTATTATTTCTAAACGCGTCTTAAAACAATATTAAATCGTTTAACATTGTCTTATTTATTTTCTGCTCCATGGTAAAGAAATATTTTAATTAACTATTTTTAATAGATTTTGTTTAGCTATCATGATTCAGTTTATTGAATTGTATATTTTAAGAATTATGGGACAAAAAGCAATTGTAGTTGGGGCAAGCGGATCTATCGGAAATCAGGTACTTAAACAACTGCTGACCAATGAAGGTTACTCGGAAGTGCTGATTTTAGTGCGCAAAGACATTGGTATACAGCATCCGAAACTGCAACAGCTGATCCTGAATTTTGAGGAGATCAATAAATATTCGGCACAAATAACCGGGGATGTCGTGTTCTGTTGCCTGGGCACTACGAAAAGTCAGACGCCCGATGAAGTAGAATATAAAAAAATCGACTATCAGTATCCGCTTGATGTTGCCTGGATAGCGCAAACGAATGGTGCAAAAAGTTATCATTTGATTTCTGCCATCGGTGCAAACAAGGATTCTTCTACTTTTTATATCAGAACTAAGGGAGAGGTGGAGCGTGATTTAAAAGCTGTACCTTTTGAAAGTATTTATATCTACCGCCCTTCTTTGCTCGATGGGGAAAGAAAAGAAAAGCGTACAGTAGAGAAAATCAGCAATGCTGTGATGAAGGTAATAAACCCGCTACTATTTGGGGGAATGAAAAAATACAGAAGTATTAAGGTAGAAACAGTAGCTAATGCAATGATCCAAAATTCATTCGCAACAAAAAATGGCATATTCGTCTATGAGTCTGACCAGATACAAGAGATCGGACAGCCTGTTAAACAAGGATAATAACTGATTAAATAAACATTTTCCGACCAAATGTCCAGCTTAAAAAAGCGGGAAAGGCTCTTGCCCAGCTCTCTATATTGTGCTTACCACCTACCATTTCATAGTAAAAAACATCTTCAGGTCGGTTATACCCTTTTCTCATAAGCTCTTTAACGATATCAATAGTATCGTCAATAGAATCTATAATATAATTATGGTTGCGGTCGGCTTTTTCATCTTCTGTACCTGCCATTAACCAGAATTTGAGCTTTGCGGCCGACTTACGTTCTCTGATTACCTGGTGCATAATCCGGTCGTCATCTGTATATCCATCATTCAGGTCTTTCTTTCTCCACCAGAAAGCACCAGAGAAAACACCGGCAGCGTCGAACAGATCACCATGGTTCCAGGCAATATCAAAAGCCGTTAGTCCGCCTAACGAACACCCCGCAATAGCGCGTGTACCGTTAATTGGCCGGCCAACCTCAATTTGGAGAAAGGGGAGCAATTCTTTTATAATGAAATCTGTATAGTTTGCAGCTAATGCACCGCGACCATTAAAATCCGGGATCCCGGCAACACCATATTCCTGTAAACGGGCGGGCGACGAATGTATAGCAACGATCAGCACAGGTTCAATTTTCTGGCTTCCGTATAGCGCTTCCAATGTCTCTTCTAAATTTAATTCTTCCGTATCCTGTCCGTCGTTTAATAGTAATAAATTAATAGTCTCCCGTTCTAAAAGGTGGGGCGGACAAAACACGGATAGCTTTACAGCACGCTTTAAATAAACAGAGTCTAGCTCAAAAACTATATGGCCACCTGTTAAAATTGGTAGGATATTAGACATAAACAGCAGATTTCATTTCACAAACTGCGGCAAACTTACAGTTCTCTATCAACTATTGTGTCAGCTGTCGGTTTTTTATAAACAACTCTTGCGCAAATAGCTAAAACTTTTTGGCGATAGGCAGAGTTTTTATATCTTGAATATAAACCCTGCCGGTGTGAAAGAAGAATATAAAAAATGGTACAGTCCGAATTTAAGCGGCGACATAGAGCTATTGGTTTTTGGCCATAGCGGGTGCCCGGTTTTGCTTTTTCCAACAAGCAACGGCCGGTATTATCAAAATAAAGACTTCGGATTAATTGCTTCCGCAGCGCATCTCATTGAGCAGGGAAAGGTTAAAATCTACTGTCCGGACAGTATTGATTCGATGAGCTGGTATAACAAATCTATTCATCCTGCCGACCGTGCAAAGAATCATGCCTGGTACGACAAAATGATCCTTGACGAAGTAGCTACTTTAGCCAGAAACGAAACCGGATACGGTAAAATAGTTACCGCTGGATGTAGCTTTGGCGGTTACCATGCAGCAAACTTTGCCTTCAGGCACCCCTGGCTGGTTAGTAACCTGTTTAGTATGAGCGGAATTTTTGATATCAGCGATGAAGTGGACGGGTTTTATAACAGTGATGTTTACTACAATAACCCGGTACACTTTTTACCCCATGACCAGGATGCTGACCTTTGGAAAATGGATATCGTACTTGGAACAGGAGAATATGATGTGTGCAGACCATTTAACGAAAGACTCTCTCATATTCTTAGCCAGAAGAGAATTGATCATTGGCTGGACATCCGGCCCAATGCAGATCATGACTGGCCAATCTGGCGGGAGATGTTCCCTGCCTATTTATCGAGACTATAAACCTGTTGCTAAATATAAATTGATAACACTTACAATTACAATATAATAACTCTTATGAAGAAAATAGGCATTTTATTCGGGCAAGAGCGGTCGTTTCCACAAGCCTTTGTTAAAAAGGTAAACGAACTGGAAGGAACTGAAATTGTTGCAGAATTCGTAAACATTAATAAGGTATTTCAAGGTGAACCTTTAGGGTATGATGTAATTATTGACCGCATATCGCAGGATGTACCGTTTTACCGGGCATCGTTAAAAAATGCAGCAATCACAGGAACAGCAGTAATAAACAACCCTTTTTGGTGGAGTGCAGATGAGAAATTTTTCAATAATGCATTAGCTTTAAAACTGGGTATACCAGTCCCTAAAACAGCTTTAATCCCTTCACATGCCAGACCTGATGATACTACAGGAGAATCTTTCAGTAACCTCGCGTTTCCACTAGATTGGCAAGGGATTTTTGATTATGTTGGTTTTCCGGCTTATATGAAACCATTTGATGGCGGCGGCTGGAAAGAAGTTTATAAGCTGGAAGATAAGGAAGACTTTTTTCATAAACATAGCCTGACCAATCAGCATGTAATGATGTTACAGGAAGAAATTGTGTTTGATGAATATTTTAGATGTTATTGTATTGGCGGAAAATATGTGCGGATTATGCAATATGAGCCAAGAAATCCGTTTCACCTAAGGTATGCAGTAGATCATCCCCCTTCTAGTGAAAAACTACTTGAAACTATCCATGAGTATGTAATTAAGCTTAATCAGCACTTAGGATATGATTTTAACACGGTAGAATTTGCGGTGAGAGATGGCATCCCTTATGCTATTGATTTCTGTAACCCGGCGCCTGATGCAGAAGTATCAAGTGTGGGGCAAGAAAATTTTGATTGGGTAGTAGATACGGCTGCTAAATACGCAATAGAACGTGCAAAGGCACATGTTGAAGGACGAGATAATTTAACTTGGGGAGAATATGTGAAAGGTGCAACTACAGTACCAGCAGGACGACCGGTAATTAAATTGAAACGGGAAGTGCAAAAGCCAGCAACAGAGGTACCGCCTGCACAGAAACCGGAGGGTTTACCCCTGACGAAACCCGTTGAACAATTAGCGGCTAATACAGCTAAAAAATCAGCAACTGCAAAGGTAAAAAAGCCAGGAACAGCAAAGAAAAAGTAATATTATCCTATAAAGGAACAAAAATGATGAATGAATTTACGCTCGGTGTAGAGGAAGAGTACATGGTAATCGACCCGGTTACCCGGGAGCTCACCTCTCATGATCAGAAAATAGTAGAGGCTGCCCAGAAGATCCATAAAGACCAGGTAAAAGCAGAAATGCACCAGGCTGTAGTGGAGGTAGGCACAGGGATCTGTAAAAACACCGGGCAGGCAAGGGCAGAAATTTCACAGCTGCGTTATACGGTATCACAACTTGCTGGTGAGCTGGGCTTGCGGATTGGTGCTGCCGGAACGCATCCCTTCTCTTTGTGGGAAAAACAGCTGATTACGGAGCATCCAAGGTATAATGAAATTGTAAATGAATTACAGGAAGCCGCACGCTCCAACCTGATTTTCGGTCTGCATGTGCATGTAGGCTTCCAATCCAGGGAATTAGCTATACATATCGCTAATCAAGTGCGCTATTTCCTGCCACATGTTTTTGCGCTGTCTACTAATTCGCCATTTTGGGAAGGCAGAAACACAGGCTATAAGTCTTTCCGCACCAAAATATTCGACAAGTTTCCGCGGACCGGCATACCTGATGTTTTTGATAGTATTGAAGATTATGATAACTATGTGAAGCTCCTGATTAAAACAAACAGTATTGATAACGCGAAGAAAATTTGGTGGGATATCAGGGTACATCCATTCTTTGAAACAATTGAGTTCAGGATTTGTGACTGCCCGATGTTGATAGATGAGACAATGGCATTTGTAGCACTTTTCCAGGCACTTTGTGCCAAACTGTATAAACTCCGGTTGCAAAATATGAGTTATATCAATTATTCGAGGGCACTGATCAATGAAAATAAGTGGCGCGCTGCAAGATATGGCATAGATGGGAACCTGATCGATTTTGGAAAAGAGATTGAAGTTAATTGCCGCAATTTAGTACTTGAATTGCTGGATTTTGTAGATGATGTAGTAGACGAACTGGGCTGCAGAGATGATCTTGCTTATATTCATAAGATCTTGGAAAATGGTACAGGAGCAGATAAGCAATTAGCTGTTTACCAGCATACCGGAAGTTTTGAGGCGGTAGTAGACTATATTACTTCTCAGACTTTAATAGGTGCGAAAGGGTAATTATGGAGAAAAAAGAAATTAAAGTTGCCGTAATTGACATGAACAATGGTACCCCTAACCAGGGATTAAGGGGAATTATTGATATTCTTTGTCAGTTTAAAAAAGACAAATCTGTGGAGCTGCAGCATGATGTGTTTGACCTGAGAGCGAAAAATGAAATACCAGGAACAGATTACGATATCTATATTTCGAGCGGCGGACCTGGCAGTCCGCTGGAAAGTGAGAACGAGCCATGGGAAAATTCCTTTTTCACTTTGCTGGACGATCTGAATTTTTATAATCAGCAGCATGATCTCAAAAAGTATGTTTTCCTGATCTGCCATTCCTTTCAGCTGGCCTGCCGCAAGTATAAGCTGGGCACTGTGGCGCCCAGAAAATCTAATGCCTTTGGTATTTTCCCGGTAACATTAACTGAACACGGCTTGCAGGATTCCGTTTTTTCTGGATTGCCCAATCCATTTTATGCAGTAGATAGCAGGGACTGGCAAGTGATAGATCCAGAAAGTAAAATTGTGAGCAAGCCAGGATCTGACGTTCTTGCGCTTGAAAAAGAGCGAAAACATATCGATCTTGAACGCTGCATTATGTCTATACGCTTCTCTGATGAGATGGTAGGTACACAGTTTCATCCAGAGGCAGATGCTGCAGGCATGAGAGGCTACCTATTAAATGAAGACAGAAGAGCATCAATAATTACTACGCATGGGGAGCAGAAATATGAAGATATGCTCCGCAGCCTGGAAGACCCGCAAAGAATTTTACTTACGCAAAGCGTGGTCTTACCAAACTTTTTAACAACAGCCGTAGCGGCGCATAAAAACGTATAATATGATTCGCACCTACAGGGAATATTTTAACCAAAATTTCACAGAGGAACGTTATACCCGGTTTAAGGAAGAGGTAGTAAATGGTTATCCGCCTATAGCGATCCGATTTGCAGAAACACCAGTATTTATTACTGCGGATCTAAAAGAGCAACTGATCAACGCAGGTGAGGAAATCATTAAATTGATCAGACAACCCAACTTTAAGTCGCTCACCGATGCCGCTATCCCTAAAGAATGGCTTGTTCCGGGAGAAAATGACCATCCGCATTTCCTGGCATTTGATTTCGGTATTTGTAAAGATGAGCATGGCCGGCTGGTTCCCCGATTAATTGAAATGCAAGGGTTCCCTTCGTTATTCGGTCTGCAATCCCGTTTGGCAGATACTTACAAAGAAGTCTTTGAACTGGATAATGCTGCTGATCTAACCCCCTATTTTAACGGTTTAGATGAGCAGCAGTACTATGATCTGCTTAAAAGGGCTATTGTTGGCAACCATATTCCTGAAGAGGTTGCATTGATGGACGTGAACGCGCCCCATCAAAAAACTGCTATTGATTTTTATATTACACAAAAACACCTGGGCATAGCGGTTTTAAGCTTAACTGACATTTTTAAAGAAGGCAACCAGCTGTTTTACCTGCAGGAAGGTAGAAAGATACGCATCAAAAGGATTTATAACCGGCTGATATTTGACGAAGTACAGCAGCAGCAAGAACTTTTTAAACTTAGTTTTGATCCGCGGGAAGAACTAGATGTAGAATGGGTGGCCCATCCAAATTGGTTTTACAGGATCAGTAAGTTTACGCTGCCATTTTTGCAGCAGGAGTTTGTACCTGAAACAAGGTTTCTCCATACCATAAATGCTATTCCTGATGATTTGGAAAACTACGTACTCAAACCGCTGTTTTCTTTTGCAGGCACAGGTGTAATTATTGATGTAACCATCGCAGCTATTGAAGCTATTTCTGATCCGGAAAACTGGATATTGCAGAAAAAAGTAAAATATGAACCCGTTGTACAGTCGCCCGACGGACTTGTAAAAACTGAAATCAGGCTCCTTTATATTTGGCCAGATGGGGAAGAGCCTCAATTATGCATCAACCTGACAAGGTTGAGCAAGGGCAAAATGATAGGCGTAAGCCATAATGCTGATGTAAATTGGGTTGGAGGAACTGTAGGTCTGATGGACCGTTAAAATTGACACTATAAAGACTTCCTTGATCAATGGATTAATTATTTTTGTTTAATGGATATGCAAACTATTTTAGTCGGACTTTTATTTGCTGCCGCCCTATTTTATATAGGACGCATCATTTATCGTGCAGTATCTCCGAAATCTGGCGGATGTGCATCAAACTGTAAATGCGGTGTTGATTTCTCCAATGTTGACATTAAGAACAAATAGCCTTCTCCATATTTTCTATGCTTGATCAGTTTAAAGATTATTTACGTAAAAAAATAACGATAACTGACGAGCAGTTTGACCTTGTTTCTACAGATATTAAAGTTAAAACTTTCGAAAAGAACACCGTAGTGCTGTCTCCAGGCGACATCAGTCAGAAAACTTATTTTGTTACTGAAGGTTTGATGCGCTGTTATTCTGTAGATAGTAAAGGGAAAGCCAACGTGATTCAATTTGCACCAGAGCTGTGGTGGCTTTCTGAAAGGAACGGCTTTTTTAATGAACCTTCAGATTTTTTCATAGACACTATAGAACCTACCACAGCACTGCTTATTCCAAAAAATTATTTTAATGATGCAGCAAAACACATCCCTTGCCTGCACGATCTAAATAGTACGATGCTTAATAACTCCATCCGCTTTATGCAGAAGAGGATCAATATGTTGTTAAGTGCTACGGCGGAAGAACGGTATTTAGACTTTATTAAACTCTATCCTAACCTTACTCTGAGGGTGCCGCAATGGATGATTGCGTCGTATCTGGGCATCACACCAGAATCGCTTAGCCGTGTACGTAAAGACCTTGCACACAAACACTTTAAAGCGTAATCATTTCTTATCATACATCAACGTCTGAGCCTTAGTATAATCTTAATTTTGGGGTAACAAAAAACTAATTAATCCTAAAACAAAAATTATGGCAACTACTAAATGGGTATTAGATCCAACACACAGCGAACTTCAATTTAAAGTAAAACATTTAATGATCACTACTGTTACTGGTAGTTTCAACGACTTCTCGGCTGAATTGACTACAGACTCTGAAGATTTTGAGCATTCTTCTGTTACGTTTAAAGCAGGAGTAAGTTCTATTGACACAGGTAATAAAGACAGGGACGGACACTTAATTAGCGGTGATTTCTTTAATGCGGAAGAATTTCCTGCAGTTTCTTTTGTATCTACCTCGTTTAAAAAAGATGGTGGTGACTACAAACTTACAGGAGAACTGACTATTAAAGATGTAACCAAAGAAGTTTCTTTAAATGTAGAATTTGGTGGAACAGCTCAGGACCCATGGGGAAATACTAAAGCTGGATTTACGTTGAGTGGAAAGATTAATAGAACTGATTTCGGTCTTACTTACAATGCCGCGTTAGAAACAGGTGGTGTAATGTTAAGTGAAGAAGTTCGCATTTTAGGTGAATTGCAATTTGCAAAAGAAGCTTAATTATAACTAGGATATTATCATTTAATCAATATTATGGATACCCATTTAAAATCATTTGCCACAGTTTTGAATTCTCCAGAACCACATATGGTAGGAGACGGATTTTTTGTAAGCAACTTTTTTCCGGATGGGTATCAGATTAATATGAGTCCGTTTTATCTGCTTGATTTTAATGCGAAGATGGAACTTTCCGCTTCGCTTGAACCGAAAGGTGTTGGTGCACATCCGCACCGCGGATTCGAAACTGTGACCATCGCTTATCATGGTGCCGTTGCGCATCAGGATAGTGCCGGCAATAAGGGGATCATTTATCCGGGCGATGTACAATGGATGACTGCTGCAAGGGGTGTACTCCACAAGGAATACCTGGAACAGGAGTTTAGCCTGACCGGTGGTATCTTTCAAATGGTACAACTATGGGTAAACCTGCCGGCAAAAGATAAGATGGGCACACCAAAGTATCAATCTATTAAGCATGATGACATTGGAAAGCATATTCTTCCAGCTAATGCAGGTACTATCGAAGTAATTGCTGGTGCATATGAGGACGTAAAAGGCAGTGCCTCTACGTTTACTAATTTGCATGTATATAATGCAAGGATAAATAAAGAAGGAGCAGCTACGTTCAATTTTCCGGTGGGTTTTAATACCGGGTTTCTGATCGTTGAGGGAAGTATTAGCATCAATGAAAATGAGATCGCTAAAGAAAACCAATTTGTTTATTTTAACAACGACGGAGCCGAAATAAGGATAGAAGCTTTGGAAAATAGTGTGGTGCTTATTTTGAGCGGAGAACCTATAAACGAACCCATCGCACATTATGGCCCATTTTTAATGAATACCGAAGAAGAAATAAAACAAGCGATGGATGATTACAACAGAGGTTGTTTCGGTTATCTGGAAGTTGATTAAACCATTTATAAAAGCCGCTGATTTTAATAAAATAGACAGGCGCAAGATTAATGACAATAAAAATCCAATCGATTATAAACTAAAAATCCGCTGAATTAAACGTTCAGCGGATTTTTAATTGCTATTGTTTAGCTGGTGCTTTACTTGTGTCGGTCTGCAAACTATCAATCAAAGTTGTATCCGAAGCCTTTTCTGGCTCTTGTGTAGTCGTGGTAGCGTTAATATTTGTATCTATCCGGACCGAGTCAGGAACTTTCTCGCTTCCTTTATCACCCATGGTACAAGCCGACAAAGAAAGTATTCCTAAAACTGCAACTGTAAAGTATTTTGCTGAACTCTTCATAATCAATGGTTTTTACTTAAAACCCCGTCAAACAACTAATTGTTTTATGATTTTTGAATAAGACATACAGCATAAGCGACCACACCTTCTTCTCTTCCAATAAATCCCATTGTCTCATTTGTAGTGGCCTTGATCGAGATATCGTCAATATCAATGTTGATGGCTTTCGAAATGTTTTCTTGCATCTGCGGGATGTGGGGATTAATCTTTGGTGCTTCGAGACAGATCATAGCGTCAATATTCCCGATAGTAAAGCCCTTCTCTGCAATCAGCCTAACCGTTTCTTGCAGCAGGATCATACTACTGATCCCTTTCCATTGCGGATCGGTATTTTTAAAGTGAAATCCAATATCGCGAAGATTTGCTGCACCCAGCAAGGCATCACAGATAGCATGCAGCAGCACGTCAGCATCCGAATGCCCAAATGCCCCTTTATGATGCTCTAGTGTAACGCCCCCCATTACAAATGGATGGTTTTCTTTTAATTGATGTACGTCAAATCCAAATCCTACTTTAATCTTCATTATTTAATAATTTTTTAGTGATATGAACTTATCATCAGCATATCATTACTCTTTGTAACTGCCTGCACTATTAGCGTTCATTTATGTTTACTTCAACCTTGATGCAGCGACTACATCCAATCTTTATTATAATTCCCCAAAGTTGAACAATAAAGTAAATCTTAAGGTATTTGCAAGAGGACTATTTTTAACATTTGCCAATAAATAAGAAAAATCAAGGTTAAATGCCTCATATTTAATGCCAGTGCCTAAGGTAAAATATCGTCTGTCGCCTAGCAGTTTATTTTCGTAAAAATAACCTGTCCTTAAAGCGAATTGCTTATTATACCAGTATTCGATACCCGATGCAATGTTTATTTCTTTTAGTTCTCCGCTAAAACCATCGGAAGAATCACTAAATGAGCCAAAAACACCTGATGGAACAGAACGATATGGATCTTCAGGAACCATTAATTTGTTAAAATCTAACGCTACAGTTACCTCATTCCTATCATCCAGCATAAACGTTGAGGCGCCGCCGATCTTTAAGTTTGCTGGTAAAAAATAGTTCTGCCCGCCATCTCCGTAATATAATTTTGTGCCGATATTAAAGATATTTATACCTGCAGCAATGATTGCATGATACCCGAAAAGATATGCAGGCCTTCTAAAATAGGCAGAAACATCCGCAGCGATTGATTTTCCCGCCATCCCGCCTTGCTGCCCCATTCCTGGTGCATTTACGGAAAGGCCAGAATAAATATACCGCACACTGGTCGCCAAGGAAAAAGAAGCACCAAACTTCCTTGCATAGGTAACGTCAATAGCAAACTCATTAGGATTGTAACTTCCCAGACCCTGCTGATTTGCATCTGTCAGCTCAATTTCCCCAAGAGAAAAGTAGCGCAGTGAAGTACCTAATGTACTGTGGTCGTCTATTTTATAAAAGCCACTGAGATACCCCAGATTTATGCCAGATGTAATGCTCCTTAACCACGGACTGTATGATAATGCAAATCCGGACCGCTGTTCGAGAAATGCGATTTTTGAAGGGTTCATACTTAACGCATTCACATCCGGCGTTAACGCCGCACCGGCCTCTCCCATTCCGCTCGTCCTTGCATCGGGGTTAATGTTAAGGAAAGGCACTGCAGTCCGCACCCGCGTATTTCCGCTGCTACCTACACCTGGTAATCCCTGACCATAAAGTGAAAAACTGGTATATGTAAATAAGAAACATATTGATAAAAAGCGTTTATGGAGCTTAAAATTCATTTATCCTTAATGTTAGCAGAGGAAATTCTTCAAAAGATTAAGTTACAAGCTTCTACAATAGGTCTTCCTATTCAAATATAATTTAATTACGCAATTTTAATACAACTTATGCTTAATAGATTGTAGCCCAAAAGCGCAAGATGTTGATTTAAAGTTATTTTAGAGTGATATTGCTCAATTCTTTTGGAGCATAGGTTTTTTTTTGTGTAAATTTATGCTCATTATTACCCAACGTGTACATATGGAAAAAACATACCTATATTCATTTGCCCTTTTATTGTCGGTTTCCTCTTTGATCTCCTGTAAGTCCAATAAAAATGCGACTTCAGAAAAAACGGGCATGGCTTACAATAGACCTGAAAATGGAGGGTTTCAGGTAAACAATAAATTCAGACGCGGACCTGGACCTGGTTTAGTAGAAATTGAAGGTGGTGTATTTGTAATGAGCGGCAGTGCTACAAACGTACCTGGCCAGGAGTTAAAAGACTATAACCATAAAAGAGAAACTACAGTATCTTCTTTTTATATGGATGAAACTGAGGTTTCAAATACCAACTGGCTGGAATATTTGTACTGGATCAGAAGAACAGATCCTACAAATTATGAATATTATTATAATGAGCTGCCTGATACGTTGGTATGGCGAAGACCACTTTCTTACAACGAACCTTACGTAGATAATTATCTAAGGCACCCCGCTTATCAGGACTACCCTGTTGTAGGTGTTACCTGGGAACAGGCAGAAAGATATTGCGACTGGAGAACATCTATGGTCAATGAATCTTTATTAAGGGAGCAAGGTTACATGACTAGCTTTAAAGACCTTAATGGTGGTGCTAAAGGTAAAAAAGGTGAAACTACTGCGGCAGTACCTACAGGCCCTTTTAATACAGACCTTTATCTGAACAACCAGATTGATGATAAGGGAAAACGTGCAATGAAAGACTTAAGCCCTGGAGCCGCTGCGGCTGCTACTGCAGGCGGACAGAAACAAAAAGGTGCACCAACCCGTAATGTAAGGTTAGAAGATGGTATTATTAAACAGCCATACCGTTTGCCTACTGAGGCAGAGTGGGAATATGCTGCTTTAGGCCTTATTGGCAATACAGATTATGAAAACATTTCGAGCAACAAAATATATCCATGGGATGGCCTGGGTATTAGCTCGGCAAAAAATAAAACACGTGGTTTGATCCTTGCCAATTTCAAAAGAACAAAAGGAGATTACATGGGTGTTGGCGGTTCACTGAATGATAAAGGAAGTATTACTGTTGCAGTGCGCTCTTATGTTCCTAATGATTTTGGATTATATAATATGGCCGGCAATGTGAATGAATGGGTATCTGATATCTACCGTTCTAATACTTTTGATGCCGCAGATGCATTAAATCCTTACAGGGGTAATTACTATCAGGATAAAAAAGTTGCAGATGCACAGACTGGAAAACTAGAAAAAGACAAATACAACAGACCTATCATGACGCCTGCAGTATCAGGCAAAAAACAAACATGGGCGGAAAAACAAGCAGCTGCTGCACAGCCTGCCGTGGTAAATACTTATGCCGATCAGAGAGGATATCGCGATGAAGAAAGTCCGCTTTATGGTGAAATTACATTGGTTAATAACAAGTCAAGAGTTTACAAAGGAGGATCATGGGACGACCAGGCGCTTTGGTTAAACCCTGCTTCAAGAAGGTTCTTACAACAAGATGAATCTACTGCAGATATTGGCTTCCGCTGTGCGATGACTATGCTTGGCGCATCTGAGATCAGCCCAATGGGAAAACCGCAGTTTAAACCTAAACAGCAAAAGCCTTTCAATTCTAAAAAAAGATAAAAATAGCGGTATAACAGAAAAGGCCATCTCTGCGAGATGGCCTTTTCTGTTATACCGCTATTTTACTTTAGCACTTTTCTTTTGTAATTACTTTTATTTACTCCTGTATTTTACATAAATTCTATCAATACCTGGTTCTTCTCCACCTTATCACCCTTGGCTACACAGATCTTCTTAATCGTACCGTCTGTTGTGGATTTAAGCATATTCTCCATCTTCATCGCTTCCAGTACCAATAAACTATCGCCTTTACTCACCTCTTGCCCTACACTCACATTCACACTAAGCACAAGGCCGGGCATTGGTGCTTTGATTTCCATAGCCAGCTTAGCACTATTCTCCTCCAGACCTAACTCCTTTATTAAAAGATCAAATTGATCTTCCAGCTGAACGTTGCACAATTTCCCGTTTACCTTAACTATAATGCTTTTTTCGGCAGCATTTTCAGAAACAATTTCTGCATTATATGACTTGTGCTTGTAGATAAAGTGAAACTGGCCTTCTTTAACTAAAGCAACGTCAAAAGTAAGATCTTCCTCTCCACGTTTGATCTTATCATTTACTGTATTCAACTCAAAGCTATATCCGTTATTTACTTTTACTTTATACATACTTATTGGGTTAACACATATTGAACTAAGTTTGCACCCATTTTTAACGCCTGTGTGCGCTTTTCAGGACTATCTTCAGGATAAGTACCTGCATCTTCCCATCCGTTCCCTAAATCGCTCTCATAAGAATAATAACAAACTACTCTTCCTTCTTTAATCAGCGCCAGCCCTTGTGCAGGTTTCGCATTGTGCTCATGGATTTTAGGAAGGCCACCGGGGAATTTGAATTTTTGATGATATAATGGATGTCCGAAAGGCAGCTCTGCAAAAGATAGTTCGGGAAATACTTTTTTCATCTGTACGCGGATAAACTTATCGAGCCCATAATTATCATCAATATGAAGAAAGCCCCCGCCTAATAAGTATTTACGAAGATTTTGTGCTTCTTGTGTGTTGAAAACAACATTACCATGGCCAGTCATGTAAACTATGGGATAATCAAATAATTCGGGACTGCCGACTTCGGCTATGGCTTCTTCTGCGGCAAAATTAGTGTGCAGGTTCTGATTACAAAATGAGATTAAATTGATTAGCGCTGTACGATTACCGTACCAGTCGCCTCCGCCATTATACTTTAATCGTGCAATACGATAAGTAGGAATACGGTATCCGCTAAACAGCACAAGAAGTAAAGAAAGGGCAATCAGTAATCTAAATTTCATCGGTTTAAGTAATTCACCTCAAAACAAGCAGCCAGTGCGGCTGTTTCTGTTCTAAGACGAGTATTACCTAAAGTTAGTGGTTTAAAGTCATTTTGCAAAGCAAGTTCAATTTCATTAGGCGTAAAGTCGCCCTCCGGCCCGATAAGGATCAGATAGCTTTTCCCAGGCACTGTAAGCTGACTGATAAAACTTCTTGGTTCACCATCGATACAATGGGCGATCATTTGATAATCAGCTTTATATCGACCAATAAAATCTTTAAAGCTTACCGCCTCATTTAATACGGGATGATAAGCCTGCAAAGATTGTTTAACTGCTGAAGTGATCACCTTATTAAGGCGGTCTTCTTTAACTATTTTACGCTCTGAGCGCTCACAGATCACAGGCGTAATCTGATCTATACCTATTTCAGTGGCCTTCTCTAAAAACCACTCTAAGCGGTCTATATTTTTGGTAGGCGCAACTGCGATATGCAGTGAATGATTTCTCTTTTGATATTCTTTTGTAGTATGCAGTACACGCAAAGTTACATTACGCCTGGATTCACTAATAATTTCCGCTTCATACAATCCGCCGGTTCCATCAATAAGATGTACTACATCACCGATAACCAGCCGCAGTACCTTCATGCAATGCCTGCTTTCTTCTTCGTTCAGTACATAATCTGCACCAGTAATATCGGGCGTATAAAAAACATGCATCCGCTAAAAATTAGTGGTTATCCACCATATCGTTCTTTTCGATCACCAGCTCTAGCTTGATCGTTTCAATATTTTGTTCTGTTTTTTTAAGAATGGTAAACAGGTAACCATAACATTCCTCACTATCGCCTACATCAGGTATTTTACCAAATGCATGAGATACCAATCCGCCTACAGTATCAAAATCAAGATCCTCGGGCAAATCGTGCGGCAGGTGTTCATTTACATCATAAACAGTAGCATAAGCATTAATCACAAACTCGGTATCAGAGATCTTTTCTACTGTTGGTTTTTCTTCATCATATTCATCCTGGATTTCTCCAACGATCTCTTCCACAATATCTTCTAAAGTTACCATACCAGCAGTACCGCCAAACTCATCAATCACAATAGCGATCTGAATACGTTTTTGCTGCAGTTCACTTAACAGATCGTTAATCTTTTTAGTCTCTGGCACAAAATAGGGCTTTCTGATGATGTCTTTGAGTGACCACTCTTTGTTACCTGCCAATAATGGCAATACGTCCTTAGCGTGGATAATACCAATGATCTTATCAATAATATCATCATAAACAGGCATCCTGGAATAACCTTCTGCAATAATCAGCTGTATTACTTCTTCTTTTGGTGTAGATAATTCAATTCCGGATATTTTTGTACGGGGTACCATAATATTTTTCACTACACGCTCATTGAAATCAAATACATTCCTGATCAGCTCGTGTTCATTTGTATCCAATGCACCGCTTTCTTTACCTTGGTCTAATAGATAATAAAGCTCCTCTGTACTGTGTACAGCCTCATGACCGCCAACAGTAGAGATCCCGAACAGTTTCAGAATAATATTTGCAAAACCGTTCAGCAACCAGATAAATGGCCTGAATACTACATAAAAGATTTGTAAAGGCAGTGAGATAAATAAGGTGGTAGCGACAGGGCGCTGAATGGCAATTGATTTCGGTGCCAGCTCTCCAAATACGATGTGCATAATCGTAATAAAACTGAAAGCAATAATTGGGGAGGCTGTTTTAGAGAAGGAATCAATAAATGCCGGGGTTTGGTTTAATGAGGTTAACAAATTATGTAACAGATGCTCCATTACCGATTCTCCAACCCAGCCCAGTCCTAGTGATGCTAATGTAATACCTAGCTGCGTTGCAGCCAGGTATCCATCAAGATGTTGTGTAATATATTTAGCAATATTAGCTACTCTATTACCAGATTTAGCTTTAATTTCTATTTGCGACGCCCTGACTTTAACGATTGCAAACTCTGCTGCAACGAAAAAGCCGTTTAAGACGACCAAGAAAAAGGTTAAGAATATTTGAAAGCCCATTAAGAGTTATTTCTAAATGTACTATTATAAAGTTCAATACTTTCTTCGATTACTTTATAAGCATAAGTAACGCCCATCAATTTTTCGATGGTTACGTTTTTCATTTCTAACGCTTTATAGTCCTGGAAGAACCTTACAATCTCTTTCATCTGGTGCGGAGGCAATTCAGATATATCATTGATATAATTTACTGACATATCATTTTTAGCAACTGCGATAATTTTATCATCCTGCTCACCATTATCTACCATGTGCATTACACCAATAACTTTTGCTTCGAGCAATGTTAAAGGATAAACATCGACAGAACACAGCACAAGGATATCTAAAGGATCATTATCGTCACAATAGGTTTGCGGAATAAAGCCGTAATTTGCAGGATACATTACAGAAGAGAAAAGCACGCGGTCTAACTTAATTAAGTTAGAATCTTTATCTATTTCGTATTTCGCTTTTGATCCCTTAGGGATTTCGATAATAGCATTTACCGACTCCGGTAAATTCGAACCTGGCGAAACATTGTGCCAAGGATGGTTTGGATCTATACTCATTTATTTTTCAGTGTTTGTAATGTCTTCGTTGTTATTTTCAGCCCGTTTTTTTAAGAAAGTATAAATCACGGGAATTGTTGTTATTGTTATAAAACCTACAATAATATAAAGCAGGTAATCATTAATTTCCTTTTCAAATCTCCTGCCAAGAAAATACCCCAGCAAAGTTAAAGATGTAATCCACAAAAATGCACCGCAAATATTATATAATGCAAACTTTTTAAACTCCAGGCGCACTACACCGGCAATAATAGGAGCAAAAGTTCTGACGATCGGTACGAACCTGCCCATGATCAAAGCAAAAGCACCTTGTTTATTATAATAAAGTTCTGCGGCTTTAAGATACTTCTTTTTAAAAAAGAAAGTGTCTTTACGGTGATATAATACAGGCCCTGTTTTTTTTCCAAACCAGTATCCGGTAAAATTACCTGAAATTGCAGCGAACATTAAACCTAGAATAAGCACATAGATATTTACATCAAGTTTGCCGGTAGCAACAAACATTCCAGCCAGAAACAGCAGATAATCCCCCGGAAGAAAAAACCCAAAAAACAGACCTGTCTCGGCAAAAATTACGAACATTACGACGTAAAAACCACCTTCTTTGAGTAATTTCTCAGGATCAATAAACTGATGTAAGGAAGTCCAGAAATCGTGCATAGTTCAAGTATTCGTAAAACTACAAATAATTTTCCTGAGAAATGCCTATATCAAATTTAAAATTACTGACGGATATACGCCTAAAATGACTGTAATAATTACAGATAATACTAAAACAACTTTATACTGTACTGGTGTTTCTAATACGATTTCAGCACCCTCTTTAAAGTACATTGCCACAATTACCCTTAGGTAATAATAAAAACCAACCAATGCATTTAAGATTGCAAAAGCTACCAGGTAGATTTTGTATTCTGTCATCACATTCAAGAACATAAGGTATTTACCAATAAAACCAGCAGTAAGCGGGATACCGGCAAGTGATAACATTGCAATGGTAAGTGCTAATGCAGCTAAAGGATTACGCTTACCCAATCCGTTGAAATTATCGAAATTATCGTTACCTGTTTTCTGTTTAACCAGGATCAGTACTGCGAAAGCGACAATACTTGCAAAGGTATAAGCAGCAGCATAAACCAGTACATTACTCGCTGAATTAGCTGTTAACGTTATTAAAGAGAACAGCAGGTAGCCAGCATGTGAGATACTGGAATAAGCAAGCATTCTTTTAAAGTTCTTTTGGAATAGCGCTGTTACGTTACCAATAAATAAAGTTAAGCAAACAATAGCCATCAATGGCGGCATCCAGAAATCATGCAGCGGTGCAAACGTACCAGCAAACAGACGTAAGAAAGCCGCAAAACCAGCTGTTTTAACAACAGTAGACATAAATGCAGTAATCAATGAAGGCGCTCCCTCATAAACATCCGGTGTCCAGAAGTGAAATGGTGCAGCCCCGATTTTAAAGCATAATCCGATCATGATCAGGATTAATCCAGGATAGAATAAAGGAGATACCATCAGGTAGTTGCCCACCAGGTATTGGTTGATTACAGGCAAGCTAAACGATCCTGTAGCCCCATAAATTAAAGTGATACCAAACAAAAGAAAACCCGTAGAGAAAGCACCCATCAGAAAGTACTTCAAGGAAGCTTCATTTGATGCAAAGTTATTTTTCCTGATACCAGCAAGGATATAAAGCGCAACAGACATAATCTCGATTCCAATAAACAACATAGACATGTTGGTATAAGAAACCATGATCACAATACCAGAAAGTGCGAACAGGATCAGTGTATAGTATTCTGCTACATTTTCGCTGTCTTTAGCGAAGTAGTTCTGTGTTAATAAAAAGATAAAGATTGTTCCTAAAATCGTAAGTCCGGAAAAGGCCAATGCAAAATTGTCCATTTTCATCATTCCGTAATAAGTAACATTAGTATCCCAGGCAGTAACGCCAAAAGCAAGAGCGGCAACCAGACCAACTAAAGTTAACGGTAATAGCGCTTTGTAGGCTTTAAATAAACCTGCATAAAGCACCGCTAAAGCTGTAACAACAATTGTTATAATGATATTCATTTCCTTATTTTACCGATGTTAATTTTTGATTGATCTGTTCTAATAGTTGTTGTACCGAAGCTTCTGATAAATGCAGAACTGGTTTAGGATAAACTCCCATTACAATAATCAGCACACATATAATACCCAGGACTAGCTGTTCAGAACCCCTGATATCAGTAAATCCTATAGTGAGTTCGTTTGTTTTGCCCAGCATAATGTTCTGGTACATCCGGAACATATAAACTGCTCCGAAAATGATAGTCAGCCCCGCAAATACCATGGCCCAGATATTAAACTGATATACACTCATCAGTAATAAAAACTCACCGATAAACCCATTAGTGCCAGGTAAAGCAACGGTTCCCAATACGATGATTAAAAATGCAATAGCTAGTTTAGGTGCTACTTTAGCGATTCCGCCAAGTTCAGCGATTTTATTGGTTTTCATCCTTGAATAGATGATGTCCAATACAAAGAATAAACCGACTACGTTAATACCGTGACTCAGCATCTGTACCATTGCGCCTTGCATACCTTGAGCATTTAAAGCAAAGATACCGGCAGAGATTAACCCTACGTGGGCAATAGATGAATAAGCAACTAAACGTTTTGCATCTTTCTGTGTAAAGGCAATTAATGAAGCGTAGACAATACCGATGATCGATAATACAATTGCTGTAGTACCCCAGTCCTGCACACCTGCAGGAACAATTGGTAACAACCATCTGATCACACCATAGATACCCATTTTAAGCATGATACCAGAAAGTAACATCGTACCTGCAGCAGGTGCTTCTGTATAGGTATCTGGCTGCCAGGTATGGAATGGGAATACCGGCATTTTAATTGCAAATGCTATAAAGAACGACCAGAAGATCCATCCTTGCTGAACAGGGTCTAAGCTCAATTGATAAAAAGCTTGTATATCAAAGTTATGTGCAGGGTTCTGAAGATACAGGTAAATGATACCTAACAACATGAACAATGAACCTGCTATCGTGTAAACAAAGAACTTCATATTCACTTTAATACGGTCTTTCCCCCCCCAGATTGCACAGATAAAATAGATTGGGATTAACGCTGCTTCCCAGCCGATATAGAACAAGAAGGCGTCCATTGCGGTGAAGACAACTAATAAACCAGCTTGCATAAATAAGATCAATGCAAAGAAAGAATGTGGTTTTTTGTAATCATGCTGATAGCTCGCTAAAATAATGATCGGAACCAATACGTTAGTCAGGATTACCGTAATTAGACTGATACCGTCAATTCCCGCATGGAAGTTGATGCCCAAATCTTTAATCCAGGGTAGGTTAACTACAAACTGCGTATTTGCATCCGGAATAAACTGCCCCACGATAACTGCTGTAAGCGCTAGTGATACGAGCGAAAAGAACAGGGCTGCATGTTTTGCTGCATTGCCGGTAAACGCTGTAACTAGCGCACCAACTAATGGTAAAAATATAAGAAGTATTAAAAGTTGTTCCATTATGTTTCTTTGGACGATCTTTTATAGAGATAAATAAGTATACAATAACAACGAGATGATTCCGACCACCATCATAAAAATATAGAAGCCAACATTACCTGATTGTAATAGTCTTACTCCCTTACTTGCTTCTGATGTGCTCCAGCCTAATCCGTTTACAATACCGTCGATGATCTTCTGATCAAAAACTTTATAGAAAACTCCTGAAATAGCATCTAGTGGTTTTCTGATTATAGCATCATAGATCTCATCAATATAAAACTTGTGATAAGATATTTTAGCCAACGCAGAACGTTCTCCTTCATCTGAAACAGGAACGTGGTTTATTCTAACATATTTACGATAAGCAAATGCGATAGCAAACAGCACACCTGCAACAGATACAGCCATCAGCACAAATTCTGTGTTATGGTCTGCCGTTCCTTCGTGCAATGGGATAACCGGCGATAACCAGTGCGATAACCAATGGTGGCCACCTAGTACTTCCGGAATACCGATAATACCACCAATAGCAGAAAGGATAGCCAAAACGATTAATGGGAAAGTCATGCTCACCGGAGATTCGTGAATCTTCTCTTCTGCATGGTGTGTACCGCGGTAAGTTCCAAAAAAAGTAAGGAACAACATACGGAACATATAAAAAGCAGTCAGGAATGCAGTAAATACTGCAATACCCCACATGATTTGGTTATGCTCAAAAGTATGCGCCAGGATCTCATCTTTCGAAAAGAAACCGGAGAACGGAGGCAGACCTGAAATAGCGATTGTACCAATTAACATAGTAATGAAAGTAACCGGTAGTTTTTTACGCAGCCCACCCATATGTCTCATATCCTGCTCATGGTGCATCGCGTGAATAACCGAACCTGCACATAAGAACAACAATGCTTTAAAGAAAGCGTGTGTAATTACATGAAAGAATGAACCGTTATAAGCACCTACACCTAAACCAAGGAACATATATCCCAGTTGTGAAACTGTAGAGTAAGCCAATACTTTTTTAATGTCTGTTTGTGTTAAAGCGATAATTGCACCCAATACAGCAGTAGCCAATCCAATAATCGCAATCAGGTGTTGTACCACAGGCGCAAGATCAAAGATCACATGTGAGCGTGCAATCATGTAGATACCTGCAGTTACCATGGTTGCCGCATGGATCAATGCAGATACTGGCGTTGGCCCTGCCATCGCATCTGGTAACCAGGTAAACAATGGGATCTGTGCAGATTTACCACAAGCACCGATAAATAGTAATAGAGCAATTAGTGCTAGCGTAGAATCTCCCGGAAGCATGTTTCCTGCTAATGGAAAAATCTTTGCAAATTCTACACTACCGAAAGTAGTAAAGATAAGGAACACCGCAATCAGGAAACCAAGGTCACCGATACGGTTCATCACAAATGCCTTTTTTGCAGCAGTTGCATAAGCACTGTTTGTGAACCAGAAGCCAATTAGCAAATAAGAACAAAGTCCTACTCCCTCCCATCCGATAAACATCACAATATAATTTGATCCAAGCACCAGCAGGAGCATGAAAAAGATAAACAGGTTTAAATAGCTGAAGAACTTACCGAAACCTTCATCATCATGCATGTAGCCGATTGAATACACATGAATAAGAAATCCAATACCAGTAATGATCAATAACATGATTGAACTTAATGGATCAATCAGAAAAGAAACAGGAATATGCAATGTACCCGCATTGATCCAGTCGAACAAAAAGATCTCATGAGATTTTACAGTTTCATTTCCTAAAGCAAGAAATATCCCGACACTGATCACAAAAGAGATGAGTATTACGCCACTCCCAATAATACCAATCAGGTTCTTACCTAATGTATTTCTTCCAAGACCGTTGATCAGAAAGCCTATAAAAGGAATTAACGGAACCAGCCAAACTAAATTTATCATTTTATAATTTATTCTTAATAATTACCACTTAAGGCGATTCAATA
>Ga0247730_1000106_pt1 | contig 84952 bp, 80 predicted proteins | sample UWRJL073202C2_FD_180959 | JGI IMG/M metagenome (GOLD analysis project Ga0247730, IMG submission 180959) | Plant litter microbial communities from Arlington Agricultural Research Station in Wisconsin, United States - UWRJ-L073-202C-2 | ecosystem: Environmental > Terrestrial > Plant litter >...
GTTTCCCTTCCTCCGAAGCGGGATGCAAAAGTAGGAAAAATTAACCAACCGCCAAACAATTCCACACATTCATTTGTTCAGCGCCCCTAACCCGTTAATTTACAGCAACAAAAAAATAACCATGGCTCCCCAGGCGGGTATCCATCAAGGTCGTGGTGTCTTTTTCTGAACTGACTTGACGCAGGACACGAACCATACCGCGACCGCATTGGCATAGCGTTGAGCTAGGGTTGGAATAGCATTGGCGTAGCGTTGGTATAGCCCCTGGCTATCAGTTTGGCTATTGGCGGGACTATTAACTAAGCTATTCCAACCCTATGCCAACATGGTTACAGTATGGTTGCGGGTCGACATTTACCTATCCTAATACCCTTTAGGGGCCATATATGGATATTAATTCACGTATTAGGTGTAATAAATTCTTGTTAATTACTGCTTTCGCTTATACAACCAAATACCTAATAAGAAGACAAAGTAATCAACCCCATACTATCGAAAAGAAGAGGAGCGATGAAAGAAGTCCGGAAATGGACGTCATAAACATTTATTATTAGGTAAACTAAACTATATACTGATAATAGCAGGTGAGTATAAAATTGTACTATTTAAATATCCTGATTGGAAGGATGGTCAGCATTGGTTTCCGCAGTCTGGCGATTGATCCTGGTCACTGCGTCTTCCAGTTCCTTAGAAGAAACTGATAACAACTCTATGAGTTGAATTACTTCAGGATTTTTGGCTACATCCTTAATGAGCCCGATTAAACCTAAAATATTGCTTAAAGGCCTTCTAACCTCATGAGAATTTATCCAGGCTATTTCTTTCAACTGCTCATTCTGATTGAGCAATTGGTATTCATATTTTTTCTGTTTATCAACATCTTGCATCGCACCAATCATCCTTGTGGGTTCGCCACTCTGATCAAAGATCATATATCCTCTATCTCTGACGAATTTGATTGTACCATCAGCGCATATATATCTATATTCTGCAAACCAATCCTTCTGCTTTTGGCGTACAACGTTTTTAAATTCATCCTGAACACGGGTGCGATCATCAATATGAATATTTTTCATTGCCCAAAAGCTATTCGAGACCGCCTCTTTATCATACCCATAAGCATCGGTATATCCCTGCATCCAGTTTAATTTATCACCCACCAAGTCATAATCCCATATTACATCATTGGTGGCCTTATTAACTGTTTGATATAAATGAAGAAGATCACTTATCCGTTTTTCATCAGTAATAGATTTATCAATATCAGTAATCATTACCAGATAACCATCTTCAGTAGCCAGCGGAACAGAATGAAAAGTAATTTGTACATAAAACTGTTCTCCATTTCTTTTTTGGTGCAGCCAAGTACCAGAATCATTTATTAACGCACCGTATTGATTCAGAAAATCAGCGATCTTATCATTCTCCTCATCCGGTCTAATATCAAATGCAGTCATAGTAAGAAATTCACTGGCCGAATAACCATAGAGTTTAGTCATTGCCTCATTTACGGCAATAATTTTTAAACTGTCTTTAGTCATTATATACATAGGAAGCGGACTTCCATTAAATAATTTCTGATAATTGAGTTCGTTATTTTGGTACCTCTTTCGATAAAAACTTATAGAAAAGTATATTACCGTTGCTGTAACTATCAGAAATACAATGTCTTTATATAAATAAAACGCTATAATTCTTTTCCCGGCAGTTTCTACAGTACCAAAATCCATCATCTTATCTACAATTAGCAATACGACAATGCTAAGCAAGAGAAAAAAAGATACTGTTTTGATGAGGGATAAATTTTTCATTAGAAACACTTAAAAGAATTCTATAATTATCATGAGGTTAATGCCTGATCTGACCCCCTATCAATATAAACTACCTTATGTAACAAAATGCTACAAAATAAATCTAATAATAAAATCTAATGCCAGAGCTTACTCTCAGAAAAATAATCAAAAGATATGGTAGTAATACGATCCTTGAACTAGAGGAATGGAAAGTGACCAATGGCAGCTATTGGATAAAAGGCGGAAATGGAAAAGGAAAGACCACTTTATTTAAACTAATTGCGGGTCAAACACCATTTACAGGAACAATAGAAATTGATAATATTTTTTTGCATAAAAACCCAGTAGCCTACAGATCAAAAATTAGCTATGCAGAAGCGGAGCCACAATATCCAGATTTTCTTACTGGCAATGAACTCCTGGATTACTATATTGACATCAAAAAAGCAGATCAAAAATCCGCAGCCATATTAACTGATCAATTTAAAATGACAGCATTTATGGACAATAAGGTAAGTACATACTCTAGCGGAATGCTTAAAAAATTGTCTTTGATCCTCGCATTTACCGGAGAGACTGAGCTATATATTTTCGATGAACCTTTAATAACCATAGATAAGGAAGCCACAGCTGTACTTTATCAATTGATAAACACCCGAAAGCGCGAAGGAAAAACAATATTGATTTCTTCACATCAGGAAATTGATGCAACTACACTTACCCTTAATGGCATTTTTGAAATCGATAATCAAAAGGTAATTAGATGTTAAAGCTTTGGTTAAAGACTTTTGGAAAAGAGTTCTATAAACAGCACGCTGGCTTATTACTGATTATCTTTTATCTATTATTTGGATGGATGCAATCCGGAGGAATATTCAATTATGTCCTTTCTATTTTGCTGACGCTTTGTTCTTCTTTTACAGCACTCTTAGGATTTTGTTTTTTCCTATCCTTGTACGGACTTAAATGCCTGGTGTTTATTAGCCAGAAGCTATCTGCACTGGATTATACCTTTGTAAATATCAGCTGTTCGGCAAAGAAGAAAACTCAGTTAAAGAATTGGCTAGGCTTGTATTGCATACTTCTTTTTCCAGCTTTATTGTTCGCCGTTTTGATATTGATTACCAGTTTATATTATCACTACTACTGGAGCGCTATTATCATAAGTAGCTGCGTTATATTATTGTTAGGTGGACTAACCCTATATACTTTCAGAAAAGTTAATTACGGGTTTAAACCTTTCCAAAGCCTATCTGCAAATTGGTTAACAGTAAAAAAACCGTATTGGACGTGGACTATACACTATGTACTGAAAAAACAAATACTGATGTTTGTCATCTGTAAAGTATTATCATTTATAGTTTTTACGGGAATCATTTGGATGTTTGCTGACAGTGGAAATGATATCAGGGTTTACCTGATCGCACTGCTTGCCTCAGTCATAGCACATAGTACACTTATTGCTGCTGTTTTAAGATTTGAAAGATCTTCACTTGCTTTTCTAAATAGCCTGCCAATAGGCCAATGTGCAAAATTACTGAACAACATATTATTCTTAGTTCTACTTTTTGCTCCAGAATTTATTCTTTATAGTATCAAGGCTTCACTCTCCGTAATCGGTGCAGCGTCAGCATTTCTTTTTTCAATCGTAACACTTTTAACTTTAAGAATGTCCCTTTACATTCTTGGGGATAATATGGATAGCTACCTGAAATTTATATTTTGCTTCTTTCTGGCCGGTATGTTTGCCATATTGACTAACCAATATTTAATATTGAGCCTAATTTTACTCATATGTAACATGGCGTATCACAGCTACCTGTTTTATCGCAGTAAGCTATAACTAATACTGCCCGGTAGCCAGCATAACTAATGTACAGGCTTCAACTGGTTCAATTCCGTTTTCTTTTAGAAAAACTTCCAGTTTATCATTTTCGGTTCCCGGATTAAATATTACTCTTTTAGGATTTGTTTGAAGGATATAATCGAAATAACCTGCCTGCAGATCCGGACCAATATATAGGGTGATTGTATGAACATCTGTATGAATAGAACCTGGTTTTTCTATAGTAACGCCTGCAACTTCACCGCTTTTAATCCCTACATTAACTATAGAATGTCCTTTTGATTTAAGCATTTGTGCAGCACGGTAGGCATATCTTGTTGGATTTGGTGTGGCGCCTATGATCAGTGTATGTTTCATCTGAATATTATTTTTATAGTAATTGAGCTGAATATGATAACAGTTACAACTTATAAATGTTTAATTAAACTTAAGTACTGCATTCGCACAATTTACCCCATCAATAGCCGCTGAAACAATTCCACCGGCATATCCCGCACCTTCTGCACACGGATATAAACCTGTTACCTCGGGATGCTGAAAAGTTTCACGGTCCCTCGGTATACGCACAGGAGAAGAACTCCTGCTTTCTACACCAACCAGAATAGCCTCGTTTGTGTAATATCCCTTCATCTTTTTCCCAAAAAGCGGTAAAGCATTCTTCAAGCTGGAGGCGATAAAGTCAGGAAGTGTTTCCTTTAGCATCACGCTATTAGTTCCTGGAAGATAAGAGTTCTTAGGTAAAGTTGCAGATACCCTGCCCTCCACAAAGTCTACCATCCTTTGTCCGGGAGCAACTAGATTTCCACCACCTAACTTAAATGCAATTTTTTCAATTTCAGTCTGAAAATCCATCATGCGCAACGGGTCATCTCCGGGAACATCTTCCAAAGTAACCTGTACAACTGTACCCGAGTTTGCAAAAGGATTATTCCTCTTGGAGGGTGACCAGCCATTGACAACAATTTCGTTTTCATGGGTAGCACATGGTGCAATGATCCCACCCGGGCACATACAAAAGGAAAAAACACCTCTGCTGCCTACCTGTTCTACTAAACTATAGTATGCAGGCGGCAAAAACTCACTTCTAACAGGACAGTGGTATTGCGCAGCATCAATAATTTCCTGCGGATGTTCAATTCTAACTCCCAGGGCAAATGGTTTAGCTTCCACAAGAATCCCCTTTTTGTTTAAAAGAGTATATATATCCCTTGCAGAATGTCCTGTAGCGAGAATTACAGCTTCACTATGTAAGGTATGCTCGTTATTGATCACCACCCCTTTGATCTTTCCAAATTCAATGATAAAATCTGTTACTTTCTGATCAAAATGAACTTCTCCACCTGCATTGAGAATAGTTTCACGAATTGCAGTAATGATATGAGGTAATTTATTTGTGCCTATATGCGGACGGGCATCTACCAGGATATCATCAGTAGCACCATGCTGCACAAAAATCTGCAGTACTTTATTGATATCGCCCCGCTTATTTGAACGTGTATACAATTTGCCGTCCGAATAGGTACCCGCACCACCTTCTCCGTAGCAATAATTGGATTCAGTATTAACTATGCCCTGTTTATTGATGAGTGCGAGATCACGCCTGCGCTGCTTAACATCTTTACCACGCTCTAAAACAATAGGTTTCATCCCATTTTCTATACACTGAAGCGCAGCAAATAGTCCGGCAGGTCCGGCACCTACGATGATTACCCTTTTTTTATCGCTGACATTTTGATAGTTAAGAGTAAATACTTCTGCCAATTGAGGTTCATCTATAAATACCCTTACCTGTAGTCTGAATATTACGTTTCTCGACCTTGCATCTATAGACCTTTTAAGAATTTTATACCCTTCGATGCGTGAAATATCTACTTTTAAGGCAATAGAAAGTTTTTTTTTGATTTGATTTTCCTGCTCTGATTCGGCCGGTTCGATGGTAATTTCTATATCTTTTTGCATACAACTTGTCAGGTTTTTATCCTGAAGCGTAACAAAGGTACGAAAATTGAGTCCGAATGTGTAAATTAACACTTGTTAAACCAAAACATGAAACCTGCATAACATTGCATCTTACAAACAGAAAAAAATATTATGCAAGCTTCATAGCCATTAAAAAACATTATATACTTATGAAAAAAATGAAAAGAGTAGTTTTAGGAGCGCTGGCAGCTTTGTTCTTCACCACAATGCTTAGCAGTTGTGGGTATAATTCGATGGTTAAGCTTGATGAAGATGTAAAAACAAAATGGAACCAGGTAGAAACACAATATCAACGTCGTTCTGATTTGATCCCTAACTTAGTTAGTACTGTTAAAGGTGCGGCTAAATTTGAGCAAAGTACATTAACCGCTGTAGTTGAAGCCCGTTCAAAAGCGAGCCAGATCAAAGTTAATCCAGATGACCTTTCAGCTGAGAATATTGAAAAATTCCAGGCTGCGCAAGGACAGATCGGACAGGCTTTAAGCCGGTTAATGGTGCTGACTGAAAACTATCCTGAATTAAAAGCTACTCAACAATTTAGTGATCTTTCTGTACAATTAGAAGGTACCGAGAACCGGATTGCTGTAGCACGTAAAGACTTTAATGAGTCGGTACAAACATACAATACGAAAGTGAGATCTTTCCCTAATAACCTGACTGCAGGTATGTTTGGCTTTAAACAAAAAGCTGGATTTAAAGCAGATGCCGGTGCAGAGAATGCTCCCAAAGTAGAATTTTAATTTAACAAAACAACATTTTAGGGTATTGAGTGTTTTTATTATAAGACACTCATTACCCTTATTTGTTTAATTAAACCAAGTATGTCATTGTTGAATGAACAAGAACAAGACCTGATAACCAGCGCAATTGGAGAAGCTGAAAAATTAACGTCGGGCGAGATAAGAATTGCGGTGGAGAAGCACTGTAAAGGGGATGCTTTTGAAAGAGCAACTGCCTACTTTTCTAAATTAGGGATGGATAAAACATCATTACATAATGGTGTATTGATCTATCTTGCCTATGAAGACCATAAATTTGCAATTATAGGCGACCGCGGTATCAACAAGGTCGTGCCATCAGATTTCTGGGAAACTACTCAGATAGCAATGAAAGCCCATTTTGCAAGTGGAAACATTGCTGGCGGATTAATTGCAGGGATTACATTGGCCGGAGAAAAGATGGCGATAAATTTTCCTTACCAAAATGGAGATATAAACGAATTGCCTAACGATATTATTTTTATGGACAAACAACACCCTAAGCTATGATTAACAGATTAATCGTAGCGCTATTCCTCCTTTTTAGAAGCACAAGTGTTTTTGCACAAGAATACCCTGCAAAACCAACCACTCTGGTTAATGATTACACTGGCACACTTTCGGCCGCACAAAAACAGCAGCTTGAAAGTAAACTAGTGGCATTTGATGATTCTACTTCCAATCAGGTCTCGATTGCAGTAATCAAAAGTGTGGGCGAATATGACATTAATGAATATGCACTGGGCCTTGGCCGGAGCTGGGGCGTTGGCGGAGCTAAAAAAAACAATGGAATTATAATCGTTGTGGCTTTAGGCGACCGTAAAATTGCTATTCAAACGGGCTATGGACTGGAGGGTGCACTTCCAGACATTATTACAAAACGCATCATTGAAAACGAAATTAAGCCCTATTTTAAAACCGGCGATTATTTCGGTGGCTTAGATGCGGGTACAACAGCCATCATCAAATACACAAAAGGGGAATACAAGAATGACAGTCCCAGAGTAGCTAAACAAGGTGGCGGTACAGGCGGAGTCGCTATTATCATCATTATTATTGTGATCATTATCATCATCATTAGAAAAGGTGGCGGCAATGGCGGAAGCCAGGTAATGGGCGGACGGGGTGTAGGCAATGCACTATTATGGGGTTCTTTATTAGGTGGATTAGGTGGCGGCCGAAGTTCTGGCAGTAGCTGGGGCGGTGGTAGTAGCAGCGGAGGCGGATTTGGTGGCTTTGGCGGCGGTAGTTTTGGTGGTGGTGGAAGTAGTGGCAGCTGGTAAAGGTTATGTACAGACGGGATCTACTTACTGCCGAGATACAAAGACTTGGACAAGCCTTAGCTAGAATAATGGGACTGAAACAGCAGGGTAAAACCGAAGAAGCTGAAAATGCGCTCAATGAAATCTTTGAAAATGAATTTGGAATCTTGTATGCTGACTTAATTGCCAGCGCTCTAAATGATTTTGAAGCTTTCCTTATTAAAAAGGAGTTTCCAGCCGACAAGCTCGATTTGTTTTCACAGTTCCTTTACCTGAAATTTAATCCCTCAGACCAAAGCACAGAAAATAAATCACTTGCAGAAAAACTACAGTTGATTTATTCAACACTAGAAATAAAACACCATATCATTAATATGATTAACCTTGATCGCCAGAAAACGATACAGCAATACATTAAATCTTAATCCTAAACTTTCAATGGAGATCTTAAAATGGCAAAAGCTTTCTTCCAGATACCTGGTTAAAGAAAGATGGGCAACCTTACGTGTAGACACTTGCAAATTACAGAACGGAACAGTAAAAGACGACTACTACGTCCTCGAATATCCAGATTGGGCAAATGCAATCGGATTAACTAAAGATAACAAAATCATAATGGTACGTCAGTACCGCCATGCGGCTGATATCATCTCACTAGAAATACCTGGCGGCGTAGTAGAACCTGGCGAAGATCCTGAAGTTGGTATTAAAAGAGAACTGCAAGAAGAAACAGGCTACACCTTCGCTACTTGCGAGCTCATTGCTACACTCTACCCTAACCCTGCTACTTCCACTAACAGAACTTTCACCTATCTCTTAACCGGGGGAGAGAAAACACACGATCAGCACCTGGATGAACATGAAATCCTAAACGTAGAAATCTATACCATTGAAGAAGTAAAACAATTACTAGCCGACAATAAAATAGAACAAGCCCTGCACGCTGCTGCACTGTTCTATGGCCTGATGAAAATTGAAGCAATAAAATAAAAAGACTTCCAAAAAAACGTAGCCCTACAAAAAAGCATAATCAACTATCAATGATTATGCTTTTTTTATTCTATCCCCTCGGTACCACGGAGCGAGGGGATTACAGATAGCCAAAAAATCAAACCCTGTTTTTTTACACCGTCTTCCGGACCACGGAGCGAGGGGATTACAGATAACCAAAAAATCAAACCCTGTTTTTTTACACCGTCTTCCGGACCACGGAGCGAGGGGATTACAGATAACCAAAAAATCAAACCCTGTTTTTTACACCGTCTTCCGGACCACGGAGCGAGAGGATTACAGATAAGCTAGTAAAAAAATTAATCACCCTCTTTGGAGGCATTCAGGGTTTTGTTCTTTACAAAAGGCTGTCAGCCTTCAAAGAGGGTGATCAATTTTTTTCCCTTACAAAATCCACGAGTGACTAACTCATTTTCAGCTTCTTCTGTATATCGTGCACATACCCTTTAAACTTTTTATCAGTATCGATCAGATCTTCCACCGTTTGACAAGCATAGATAACCGTAGAATGGTCCCTACCCCCAAAAAAAGCACCGATTGTCTTCAATGAAGACTTCGTATGGCTTTTAGACAAATACATTGAAATCTGTCTTGCCTGAACAATTTCCCTTTTACGCGTAGGGGACTTTACCATATCAACCGGGACTTCAAAATACTCACAAACAAGCTTCTGAATATATTCCATTGATATCTCTTTGGTCGTATTTTTTATGAAATTCTTTAGCATTTGCTTTGCCAAAGAAATATCTATATCCTTTTTATTTAACGTAGACTGTGCAAGTAATGAAACCATAGCCCCTTCCAGTTCTCTGACATTATTATCTATATTATTAGCAACATACTCCACTACTTCTTGTGGAAGTTCGATACCATCGGCATACATCTTCTTTCTTAAAATAGCGATCCTTGTTTCCAGATCAGGAATCTGCAGATCTGCAGAAAGCCCCCATTTAAACCGGCTTAACAACCTCTCTTCTAATCCCGCAAGATCTTTAGGCGCCTTATCTGAAGTAAGTATCACCTGTTTACCAGACTGATGCAGATGATTAAAAATATGGAAGAAGATATCTTGTGTTTTCTCTTTGCCGGCAAAATTATGTACATCATCCATGATAATCACATCCATTGCCTGGTAGAAATTTACAAAATCATTAATTGTATTATTTTTAAGAGAGTCTACAAACTGCTGGCAGAACTTTTCACAAGACACATAAATAACCAGCTTGTCTGGCATTGTTCTTTTAATCTCGTTACCGATAGCCTGCGCAAGATGTGTTTTACCCAGTCCTACACCACCATAAACCATTAATGGATTAAATGATGTTCCTCCCGGTTTTGCAGCTACAGCGTATCCCGCTGAGCGGGCAAGGCGGTTACAATCACCCTCAATATAATTTTCAAAAGTGTAATTGGAATTTAGCTGGGGGTCTACATTCAGCTTTTTAAGTCCTGGAATAATAAAAGGATTTTTGATATCCTTATTAATAGAAACAGGTATTGGCATAGATTGCATTTTAGCTTCTGCCCCGTTACCATTGGAGGGCATATTAGTGGTATAAGGAGAGCCGCTATTAGAAGACTTGTCTACAACGATATTATATTCCAGCCTGCCTTCGTCGCCCAGTTGTTTTTTTACTGTCTTACGTAACAAGCCAACATAGTGTTCTTCCAGCCATTCGTAGAAAAATAAACTCGGCACTTGTATGGTTAAAACTTTACCATCCAGCTTAAGGGCAGAGATCGGTTCGAACCAGGTTTTAAAACTTTGGCTCGGGATATTGTCCTTAATAATCTGCAGACAGTTTTTCCATACTTCAGTACAAGTTTTTTCCATAGGGTAAGTACAATTATCGGTTTCTGCCAACAAAAACAGCCTATTGAAACTGCCATTGTGAGATATCGAAGATTCAAAAAATTATCAACAAAAAAAACTAAAATTTCATTTATTTAGTAAGTCACTAATCAACAGTAGCATACCCTAGTTAACCTCAATTTTTTGTGTGGATAACTATTTATTAACATTGTATTTAGTACTCACCAAAAACATTTCTTAGCACATCTGATATTTCACCGAGAGTAGCATAAGAATTTACAGCTATAAGTATATATGGCATTAAATTATCTGTGGATTCTGCTGCTTTTTTCAGATTAAACAGCGCTAATGCCACTTCAGAGCCGTTTCGAGCTAGCTTTAAACGATTTAATTTCTCTGTTTGTATGGTTCTGATAGACTCGTCAATTTGAAGTGTATCAGTAATTCCTTCCTCTTTCTGCGTAAACCTATTCACACCTACAATAATCCTGCCACCATTTTCCACATCGAGTTGATATTCGTATGCCGCCGCAGCGATTTCATTTTGAATATATCCGTTTTCAACCGCGTTTACCGCCCCCCCCATTGCATCGATTTTATCCACATATAATTGGGCTGCCGCCTCCATCTCATCCGTTAAACTTTCTACAAAAAAAGACCCTGCCAGCGGGTCTGCAGTATCCGCCACCCCACTCTCAAAAGCGATTACCTGCTGGGTTCGCAAAGCAATTTTTGCGGCAGCTTCTGTAGGTAAAGAAAGTGCTTCATCAAACCCGTTGGTATGCAGGGATTGGGTACCTCCCAGCACCGCGGCCATCGCCTGATTAGTTACCCTGATAATATTATTCATCGGCTGCTGTGCGGTAAGTGTAGAGCCCCCGGTTTGGGTATGAAACCGAAGCATCTGAGCTTTTTCGTCCGTAGCCCCCATAGACCTGGTAATGTGTGCCCACATCCTTCTCGCTGCACGGAATTTTGCAATCTCTTCAAAAAAATTATTATGACAATTGAAAAAAAATGAAAGTCTTTTAGCAAAGACATTTATATCCAGACCTTTTGCCAAAGCGGCATTTAAGTACGCCTTACCGTTTGCCAGTGTAAAAGCCAATTCCTGAACAGCTGTTGACCCTGCTTCCCTGATATGGTAACCAGAAATAGAGATAGTGTTCCATTTTGGTACTTCCTTACTGCAATACTCAAAAATATCAGTAATAATCCGCATGGATGCCTTTGGCGGATAGATGTAAGTACCCCTAGCAGCGTATTCCTTTAAAAGGTCATTTTGAATCGTCCCAGAGATTTGCCCCAAATCTGCACCCTGTTTTTTAGCCAATGCAATATACATAGCCAGTAAGATAGACGCTGTTGCATTGATTGTCATAGAAGTTGTAATCTTTTCCAACTCAATTCCCTCGAACAACAGCTCCATATCCTTCAGCGAATCAATTGCTACACCAACCTTACCGACTTCCCCTTCGGCCATCTCATGATCAGAATCGTACCCAATCTGTGTGGGCAGATCAAATGCTACAGACAACCCAGTAGTGCCTTGCTGCAACAAATAGTGATATCGCTTATTCGATTCTTCGGCAGTACTAAAACCGGCATACTGCCGCATAGTCCATAACCGGCCGCGGTACATATTTTTCTGAATCCCTCTTGTAAAAGGGAACTCACCCGGCCGTTCATTCATTTCAGCGGCTAGCGTATAAAGCGGCTTTACTTCAATACCCGAGCTGGTAACCTTTTTTTTATCTTCCATATCATGATAGCTGATGGATATTTACGCGAATAATTGATGAATGTCTTGTTTTAGTAATTCGATAGTTAAATCGTACGGATTTTCATTTATTGCCGCTACATGTTCCAAGACTTTTTTGCTTAAATCTACTCCGCTTGCTTGTGCAGGAAGGACTGCTACAGCATTATTGAGCATTGCCAGTGTATCCTCTTTCAATTTACTTAAAACAATCCAGTTAGCAGAACTTAAATAAAGCTGCTGAGAAACATTATGCTGGTACTCTTGCCGCACTTCATTTAAAATCAATGCCTGGAGCTCCCTTGCCGATATTCCGGGCTGGTGCAACCTTAAGAACAAGTTAGCAGGATTAAGGCGGTCTATAAAAACAATCATCCGTTCATGCGCTTGTAAGCGGAGCTGTAGTAATGCGGCACGCTCTTCTTTTTTCACCTCAGCAAATAGCGAGGGATTATCAGGCAAAGCAGCACCCTTTAAATGGACAGCATTGGCAGACCGGGTTATCCAGCTATCTATGTATTTTTTGATATCAATCCGGATAAAACACCAGGAAATGATCACTATCAGCACTCCGCTGATGACAGGAAGTATAAATGGGATTATTAAATACATTACGTTCATTATAGGTTTCTATTAGCTAACAAAAATGTATTTTTATTATGAATAAATCCAATTCTTTACGTCAAATTGACTGTTACAGATTTTTATCTGCTAACGGGTAAATGATTTGTTATTATATTTGTACTTCATCCAATTACAAATATCATGAGTACAGTTGACACAGCGTTTGCACCAGTTTCTTTTACTGAAACTGCCGTTAAAGAGCTTAGGAAATTAAAAGATCAGCAGGAAATTGCCGACGATTTCGGTTTACGTGTTGGTGTTGAAGGTGGTGGCTGTTCAGGAATGAGCTACCTGCTGGGTTTTGATCAAAAAAAAGATGGTGATCAGGAATTTCTTATCAACGGAATTAAAATTTATATGAATAAAGCACACCAGATGTATTTAATCGGTATGCAGGTGGATTGGCAGGACGGTCTAAATTCAAGAGGATTTACTTTCAGTAACCCAAATGCAGACAGCACCTGCGGATGTGGGACAAGCTTTTCCGTTTAATCAGGTTATACATATTAATTTTTCAAGTTCTTTACTACTTTTTAGTAATTACGTGTAACATTTTACCAGTCCCGTTGTCCTAACAGCGGGACTTTTTAATTTTAATCCCGTGCCTAAACATATCCCGACGAAATGACCTATACAGAAAATGTAAGACTTGCCATGCAGGCGATTAAGAGCAACCGGTTGCGCACAATGCTTACCGCATTAATAATCGCTATCGGATTATCAGCGCTGGTAGGCATCCTGACTACACTGGATGCCGTGAAGAAAAGCATGACCGAAGCTTTTTCAAACATGGGGGCCAACTCTTTTAATATCAGGAACAGGGGAACAGGGATACGTATAGGTGGTTCCGGGGAACGGCCAAAAGCATTCAAATCTATACGATATGAAGAGGCGGTTGCTTTTAAAAAACGACTCAATGCACCAGCTGTAGTTACGCTCAGTGTAATCGCCTCTAACGGTGCAACAGCAAAATATAATCAGGAAAAAACAAATCCAAATGTTACAATAAGAGGTATTGATGAAAGCGGACTGGAATCACAGGGCCTGGACTTGGCTTTAGGTAGAAATTTCAGTGTGCATGAAGTAGAGACTGGCAGTAATGTGTGCATTATCGGGGAGGAAATCAGTAAAAAACTATTTAAAAACGATTCTCCAATTGATAAGATCCTTACTGCTGGCAGTAACCGCCTGAAGGTTATTGGTGTATTGGTAAGCAAGGGATCTAGTATGGGCACTAATGTAGACAGAGCTATTTTTATTCCTATTTATAAGGCGAAGCTAATCAATGCAAGTTCCAATCCATCATATACGCTTACTGTGATGGTCAACAATAACGACCAGATGGATAATGTAATCGGAGAAGCAACTGCAGAATTTAGAAATATCCGTAAGATCAAGATTAAGGAATCTGAGAATTTCGAGATCACCAAAAGTGATGCCGTAGCGCAGACACTTTTTGAAAATCTGAAATACATAGCCATAGGTGGTGTCGCAATTGGTGTAATTACACTTATTGGTGCATCTATTGGATTAATGAATATTATGCTGGTATCTGTTACAGAACGAACAAGGGAGATTGGTATCAGGAAAGCTATCGGTGCCAATCCATCAGTAATCCGTAAACAGTTCCTGATAGAAGCAGTGATGATCTGCCTGATGGGAGGTGCGATGGGTATACTATTTGGTATCTTGCTGGGCAATGTCATCTCGCTTGCGATGGGCGGCTCATTTATTATCCCCTGGTTGTTTATTATCGGCGGTTTTGCCCTTTGTGTCTTGGTAGGTGTAGTATCAGGCTACTATCCAGCAAGAAAAGCCTCCAAACTAGATCCTGTAGAGGCTTTACGTTATGAGTAAAACCGATAAAACTATAAGTAGTTTATATTAACATCACCATATACAAGAAATGGCCTGCAGTATCATTACTGCAGGCCATTTCTTGTAATGATTATCTTTTTAGCTTTTATCTGGCACTATATTGTGTGTCATAATATTTCTGGTAGTTTCCAGAGGTTACATTTGTTAACCACTCCTCATTCTCCAGGTACCATGCTACTGTTTTTTCTAGTCCCTCTTCAAATTGAAGGCTAGGCACCCAGTTTAATTTCTCCTGTAATTTTGTAGAATCGATCGCATAGCGAAGGTCATGCCCGGCACGATCAGTCACAAAAGTAATCAGCTTTGCCGATTCACCCTCTTCACGACCAAGTTTTTTATCCATGATCTTGCACAATAAATGAATCAAATCAATATTTTTCCACTCGTTATGCCCGCCTATATTGTAAGTTTCTCCTGTTTTTGCTTCATGGAAAATTACATCTATTGCACGTGCATGATCCTCTACCCATAACCAGTCGCGAATATTCTCTCCTTTACCATAAACAGGAACAGGCAGATTGCTCTTAATATTATTAATGGCCAGTGGGATCAGTTTCTCAGGAAAATGGTGCGAGCCATAGTTATTTGAGCAGTTAGAGATGACTACATCAATGCCGTAAGTATCATGATAAGCCCTAACAAAGTGATCCGAAGAAGCTTTAGAAGCTGAATACGGACTATGCGGATCATATCCTGTACTTTCCGTAAACATTCCTGTATCTCCTAATGCACCATATACTTCATCTGTAGAAACGTGATAGAATCTTTTGGTTTCATAGTCACCCTTCCAATATTCACGTGCAGCGTTCAGCAAGTTTACTGTACCAATTACATTGGTCATCACAAAAGCAGTAGGATCAGTAATCGATCTGTCTACATGGGATTCTGCCGCAAGATGGATCACTGCATCAAAGTTTTCTGATTTAAACAAGCTGTTCATCTCTTCTGCATCTGTGATATCAGCCTTAACAAAGCGGTAATTTGCATTCGCTTCTACATCCGTCAGGTTTGCAAGATTACCTGCATAAGTTAACTTATCCAGATTTACAATTTCATAATCTGGGTATTTATTGACAAATCTCCTTACTACGTGAGAACCGATAAATCCAGCTCCCCCAGTTATTAAAATCTTCTTCATCTCTTTTAGTTTATTTTTTCTGGCAGCCCCAGCTCCAGGGCTTCTTTTAATAATTTGTGTACTGCGATTTTTTCTAACAACCCATTAAATTCATCTTTCAAATCGTACTGCAGATCTTCATGCAATTTTATATATTTTTTATAAAGAGCGAGGCCCGTTCTTAAAAAATAGGTTTTCAACCGTTCGTTGAATTTCGCCAATGGAGAAAATAAACCTTCATTATATCCGATTGGCAGATGATTTAATAAGTGAAGGCGAAGTTCTACCTCAGTATTTGGGTCTTTAGTTACCTTATAATGATGGTTAACTTTTCCATTTAGCTTTCGCATAATGAGCAAAGCCTCCTTAGAAGTTGGCTTTCTCATCATATTTAAATTCTCTATTGCCTCGCTGATCTCTTGTGTAAGGACCTGATGCCTTTCTTCAAGATCTGATTCGTCTTCCAGCAATTTAAAATGAAGGTGCTCGGTGAGCACCTTATCTTTTGCAATCAGACGAAGCAATAACTTATCTTTCTCCTTTGGGGGAATAGCTGTTATTGCGGCTTTTAGATCTTTATGATCTTTTAACAACATTTAGAAAGGGTTGTCTTTAATATATTTTTCCCACTTCCATGCGGAAAGCATCATTTCATTAATCCCTAACGCTGCAGTCCACCCCAAAAGGGCAGTAGATTTAGTTACATCTCCCCAAACCTGCTCTACATCTCCATCTCTTCTTGGACCTACAGTGTAATTTAGCTTTTCTCCAGTAGATTGTTCAAAAGCATGAACAATCTCTAAAACTGAAGATCCTTTACCGGTACCTAAATTGAAAACTTCATAATTACTATCTGCTTTTTTATCTTCCAAGCGTTTAATCGCTGCAACGTGTGCCTTTGCAAGATCTACTACGTGTATATAATCTCTTACCGCACTTCCATCAGGTGTATTGTAATCACTTCCAAAAACAGTGATCGGGCCGCGTTTACCTATAGCAGATTGCGTGATAAAAGGGACAAGGTTCTGCGGTACACCAATTGGCAATTCTCCAATCAATGCAGTTTCATGAGCCCCTACCGGATTAAAGTAGCGTAAAGAAATCACATTCAGCTCTGGTGAAACAGCGCAGGTATCAATTAATATTTCTTCCGCGATTTGTTTAGTATTACCGTATGGAGATTCTGCCTTTTTAACAGGCGCATCTTCTGTTACCGGTAAAGTATCTGGCTGACCGTAAACGGTGCATGACGAGGAGAATACCAGGTCTACTTTGCTTTTAAATGCGCCAATCAAGTTGATCAGCGAATAGAAATTATTCTTGTAATACTTTAAAGGTTGCTGTACTGACTCTCCAACGGCTTTAAATGCCGCAAAGTGAATTACCCCAGTGATATCAGGATAATTTGCCACCAATTCTTTCACCTTTGCTTCATCGCAGAGATCCATTTCTACAAATTCAGGTTTTTTACCAGTGATGGTCTCCAGTTGGGTAAGTATCTTTCTGCTTGAATTTGAAAAATCATCTACCAGCACTACTTCGTAACCAGCACTAATTAATTCAACAGCAGTATGAGAACCGATAAACCCGGTTCCGCCCGTGACTAATATTTTTCCCATTTCGTATTAACGGTTGTAAGTTGTAAAATCTTTATGCTCATTATTTATCAGCGACTCTTCAGGCAGGCTTTTAAAATACTCATAAGTGATTTTTAATCCATCTGCACGATTTACCTTAGGCTCCCAATTTAATATCGCCCTGGCTTTGGTAATATCTGGCTGACGTTGTTTCGGATCATCGACAGGTAAGTCTTTATAAATCACCTTTTGCGTAGTACCGGTCAACTTAATGATTTCTTCTGCAAACTGGCCAATCGTAATTTCATCTGGATTCCCGATGTTTACAGGCTGTGCGTAATCGCTTAGCAGCAATCTGTAAATTCCTTCTACTAAATCATCAACATAACAGAAAGAGCGTGTTTGTGTACCATCACCAAAAATGGTTAAGTCTTCACCCCTTAGTGCCTGACCAATAAATGCAGGCAATACACGTCCGTCGTTAAGTCGCATTCTTGGTCCGTATGTATTAAAAATACGTACAATACGCGTCTCCACACCATGGAAAGTATGGTAAGCCATTGTCATTGCTTCCTGGAAACGTTTAGCTTCATCGTAAACTCCCCTCGGACCAACCGGGTTAACATTACCCCAATATTCTTCCGGTTGCGGGTTAACATTTGGATCACCATAAACTTCTGATGTAGAAGCGATGATCATTCTTGCCTTTTTATGCTTTGCCAGTCCAAGTAAATTATGCGTACCTAATGAACCCACTTTCAAAGTTTGAATAGGGATCTTAAGATAATCAATCGGACTTGCAGGAGACGCAAAATGAAGAATATAATCCAATTCCCCAGGCACATAAACAAACGTAGAAACATCGTGATGAGCGAACTCAAAATTTTCTAAAGAAAAAAGGTGTTCGATATTCTTCAGGTCACCTGTAATCAGGTTATCCATTGCGATTACATGGTAATCTTCTTTAATAAACCTATCGCATAAATGCGAACCCAAAAATCCGGCAGCACCGGTTATTAATACTCTTTTACGCGCCATGTTCAACTAATTTACGTCCTATACTGTTATAATAATATCCTAAATCGATCATTTTTTGCAGATCATATAAATTACGTCCGTCAAAAATAACCTTGTTAGCTAATTTCTCTTGCATTCTATCGAAGTCAGGATTACGGAATACTGACCATTCTGTTGCGATTAGCAATGCGTCTGCATTTAATAATGCATCGTATTGATTCTCGGCATATTTTACTTTATCTCCGATGATTCCTTTTACATTTTCCATTCCTTCCGGATCAAATACCGTAACAGTTGCACCTTGTTTTACCAGCTCATCGATAATATACAAAGCAGGAGCCTCACGGATATCATCAGTCTCAGGCTTAAAGGCTAGTCCCCAAAGTGCAAAATGCTTACCTGCAAGTGCACCTTTGTAATAAGTAACCAATTTATTTACCAATACTATCTTTTGCTTCTCATTGATTTCCATTACAGCTCTCAGGATAGCAAAGTCATATTTATTTTCTTCAGCAGATTTAGCCAATGCCTGTACATCTTTAGGGAAACATGAACCACCGTAACCGATTCCAGGGAAAAGGAAACGTTTTCCAATCCGCTCATCAGAACCAATTCCTTTACGCACGGCATCTACATCAGCACCAACTAACTCACAAAGATTGGCAACCTCGTTCATGAAAGTGATCTTCGTAGCAAGGAATGAATTTGCCGCATACTTAGTCAGCTCCGAAGATTTCTCATCCATAAACAGGATTGGATTTCCCTGACGTACATACGGGCCATATAATTCTGCCATTAATTTTTGTGCACGTTCACTGCGTGTACCGATTACTACACGGTCAGGTTTCATGAAATCATCTACAGCAACCCCTTCACGTAGAAATTCCGGGTTTGAAACCACATCAACTTCTACACTGGTATTTTCAGTAAAAACAGCCTGTACTTTATCTGCCGTTCCTACTGGAACAGTAGATTTGTTTACGATCACTTTGTATTCTGTGATCAATTTAGAAATATCTTTTGCCGCACCTAAAATGTAAGAAAGATCTGCAGCGCCATCTCCACCCGGAGGCGTTGGCAAAGCCATAAAAATGATTTGGGCATCTTTAATAGCAGCAGCGAGATCTGTAGTAAAAGTTAACCTTTTTTGTACAATGTTTCTTAAGAACAAAACATCTAGTCCCGGCTCATAAATAGGTATTACACCATTTTGCATTTTGAGCACCTTGGCTTCATTAATGTCTACACAAATCACAGTGTTCCCTGTTTCTGCGAGACATGTTCCTGTTACCAGACCGACATATCCTGTTCCAATTACGGCAATTTTCATATGATATATTTTAGTTTCAAGTAGGCCCATAGTCACCTGCCAACTCATTAGCCTAAGGCTTAATTTGTTATCAGATTAGCGTTAAATCTTAAATTTTAATCAAGTATCTTCGGCTAAGATAATAAATAAACATACAAAATGCTTTTGCTTTATAATTTTGGTATAATTCTGTACAAATTATTAGTATTTACCGCCTCTGCGTTTAATAAAAAGGCGAAACTGTTCATAAATGGAAGGAAGAAAATACTTAATACGATAGCAGAAAAAATTGATTCATCAAAAAAGCATATCTGGTTCCATTTCGCCTCTCTTGGTGAATTTGAGCAGGGTAGACCAGTTTTAGAAGACATTAAAAAGAAATATCCTGGGAAGCGGATAATTATCACTTTTTTCTCCCCTTCAGGCTATGAGATTCGTAAAGATTATCCACTTGCAGCAGGTGTATTTTATTTACCATTGGATACGAAACAGAACGCGAAAAAGTTTATAGCTTTAATTAATCCTGAAGTTGCCATTTTTACTAAATATGAATTTTGGTACCACTACTTTAAAACATTGCATGAGCAGCAGGTACCGCTTATAATTATTTCCGGAATATTCAGGCCTGATCAGGTTTTCTTTAAATGGTATGGGGGCTTTTACCGAAACCTACTAAGTTATGTCACGCACTTCTTTGTACAGAATACACAGAGCCTGGAGCTATTGAAAGGATTAAATTTGAACAATGTAAGCCTGAGCGGAGATACCAGATTTGACAGGGTAGCAGAAAATGTGAAATCGCCTAAGCGCTTACCAATAATTGAAGATTTTTGCAGTGGTGCACTGGTTTTTATTGCAGGGAGCACATGGCCGCAAGATGAGGCCCTTTTAAAGAATTTGACGAACCAGTTTCCATTGTTTCAAAATTGGAAATTGATCATCGCGCCACATGAGATTGATTTACCGCATATAGCACAACTCCTCAAATTATTCCCGGGCGCATTAAGATACACAGCCTTGACTCCAGAAAGTATACCTGCAGATCAGCGTGTACTTTTAATTGATAATATAGGGATGCTCAGTTCAATCTATCAATATGCAGCAATCGCCTATATTGGTGGTGGGTTTGGAAGCGGGATACATAATACACTAGAAGCTGCTGCTTTTGGATTACCTGTAATCTTTGGTCCGAAATACGATAAATTTCAAGAAGCCAAAGATTTGCTTGCATTAGGCGGAGCGGTAAGCATTAGCTCCGCAGAAGATCTTTCTGCAGCTTTTGAGAAGCTGCAGAAAGATAAAAATGCAGGAATAAAAGCTAAAAAATATGTTGTAGACAAAACAGGTTCTACCGCACAGATTGTAAAATTCCTGGAGAAATATAATTAAGCGACAGGCTGATCTTTTACCATTTTTACCAAGGCAGCTATCCATTGGGGATGATCATTTAAGCTGGAAACCAACTGCACTTCTTCACCGCCCAGCTTTTTAAATTCTTCACCATATTCTACCGTAACCTCGTAAAGCGTTTCCAGACAATCAGCTACAAAGGCAGGACAGAATACCAGCAAGCGCTTTTTACCGCGATCAGCTAATTGCTTAAGTACATCGCTCGTATAGGGCTGCACCCAGGGTTCTTTTCCTAATCTCGACTGGAAGCAGACAGAATATTTATCAGCCGGTATATTAAGTTCTGCTGCAATCAGCCTTGCAGTATCATGGCATTGTGCAGAATAACAGAATTTATTGACATCAGTTAATGTACTACAGCAGTTCTCTGCCTTTAAACAGTGATGCCCGGTATGGTCACATTTTTTTAGCTGGCGTTCTGGCAGTCCGTGAAAACTAAACAGGATCTGGTCGTATGTTTCAGGCTGGTATTTCTTCGCATTATCAGCAAAAGTACTGATCATCGTTTCATTATCATGAAAAGAATTGACAAAAGATATAGGTGGGATAGTTTGCCATTTAGCTACGATTTCCATTACCTTCTGTATAACCGAGCCGGTACTTGCAGAAGCATATTGAGGAAACAAAGGGATTACTTGTATACTCTCCACCAAGCCAGCCTTCATATTCTCTAAAGCACTGGCAATTGATGGTGTTTGGTAACGCATAGCCAGCTCTACGTGATACTCTGGCCCTAACTGTTCCTGAACCATTGCAGCCTGTATTTTGCTATAGTACAATAATGGAGAACCATTTTCGTCCCAAATTTCTTTGTACAGCTTGGCAGTTTTAGGACTACGGAAAGGAACGATTACACCTTTTACCAGTAAAGTTCTGCTAAATGCATTAATATCAATCACACGTTCATCCATCAAAAACTCATCAAGATACTTACGCACATCTGGTACTTCCGGGCTATCCGGAGTTCCTAAATTCACTAACAATACGCCCTTTTTTCCCATAATAATAAAATGAAACAACTTGGATAAATACTCCAAATCAGTTTCGGAAACAAATATACATTAAGCTAAACCCGCTATAAAACGGCAATTGAATAATTACTTTTTAATGATGAACAAACAGTTAGAAAGACTGCAATTTGGCTTTTATCTGCTCCATTAACCACATCGGGGTAGATGTAGCACCTGCAATACCAACTTTATCATTAGGCTGAAACCAGCCCCTATCTAATTCATCCTCACTGGATATGAAATAAGATTCATCATTAAACTTTTTACAAACATCATAAAGCACCTTTCCGTTGGAAGATTTTTTTCCCGAAACAAAGATGATTTTGTCAAAATTAACAACAAACTCTTCCAGGTCACCATAACGGTTAGAGACCTGCCGGCAAATGGTATCATTGGCTTTTACCTCATATCCCCTGCTCAGAAGCTGATCTTTGATATGGTAAAATTTTTCTGTACTTTTTGTGGTCTGGCTATACAACGTGAATTTTGCAGGCAGATCTGCATCATCAAGCTCAGACAAATCCTGAAATACGATTGCCTCACCGTCAGTCTGCCCCTGGAGACCGATTACTTCAGCATGGCCATGTTTCCCAAAGATCAGGATCTGCTCTTTATCATCATATGAATTTTTGATCCTGTTCTGCAATTTTAGCACAACAGGACAAGAAGCATCAATTAAAATAAGATTGTTGTTTAGCGCAAGCTCGTAAGTGGACGGCGCTTCTCCATGTGCCCTGATCAGGACCTTTTCGTTATGCAGCAACTGCAATTGTTCATGATCAATGATACGTAAACCTTTATCAGTTAACCGCCTTACCTCCTCGTCATTGTGAACAATGTCTCCGAGACAATATAGATAATCATCTTCCGCCAGGATATCTTCTGCCATTTCTATCGCATACACTACCCCAAAGCAAAAACCTGAAGCTTTATCTATAGTTACGGCCAAATCATATTTCATGTTACAAAATTACGTAAAAAGGTGATATACTTATAGCATTAACTTAAATACACCCCGTCTTCCTGGCCTTCAACATCTAAAATCACATCTACATGTTCTTTAAGCACGGTAGCCATCTGTAAACCCACAAAATCGGTTGCAACAGGATATATTTTGTGGCTCCTGTCTACTAACACGACAGTTCTGACTTTCTTATGCGGGGTATTAAGAAAAACACCAAAGCCGTAGGCCAGTGTTTTACCACTATTAAGCACGTCGTCTACCAGTATAATTACTTTGTTCTTCACCTTCACAGGTTCAATATCCGTGGTAGCAGAAAGCTTTGTATTTTCTTTTTCCAGCTCAATCTTAAGCATTGTAATTTTAAGATCTGATATTTCTGACAGTACATTTTTTAAACGTAGTGCTAATTTATATCCCCTGTCCCAGATCCCTGCAAGCACAATTTCTTTTTCAGTTAAATTATCCTCCAGTATTTGATAGGCCATACGGTTAATTTTCTGCTGGATTTGTTTTTTATCTAAAATAAGTAATTGTGAGTCGGCCATTTGAAACGATTTGATTTGGGTACAAAAAGAAGAATTTTTAGGTTCTAAATCAAATATCTGAAAAATAATTTCAAAACACTGCAACGTTTACAAACCAGCAGCGTCTAATTGTTATAAACCTAAAAAAAGTATTTTATGAAATCTTTATCCTTAATTAAACCAACGCTCTTATTATTGCTGCTCACAGCCGCAGCATATACACTTCCGGTAAAAGCCCAGCAAACAAAAAATGTAGCAGTGAGCAACTTTTCAGAAGTAAGTGTAAGTGCAGGAATAGAATTAGTTATTACTCAGGGTTCAGTAGAGAATGCGAAGATCATTGCTAAAGAAGGCGTAATAGATGAGGTCCTTGTAGAAAAACAAGGCAACAAGCTCCGCGTAAGCTGGAAAGAGAATAACAGCTTTAGAAATAACTTTAAGAATAAGAGCGCGAAGGTGTATGTTAATTATAAAACATTGAATAGCATTAGTGCAAGCAGCGGAAGTTCATTATTAACAGAAAATTTATTAAAGACCACCAAGCTGGAAGTAAGAGCCTCTTCTGGAGCGAGTGTAAATGCAAAGATAGCTTGCAGCGACCTGGAATTGCACACCAGCAGCGGCGCTTCTGCAGCAATCAACGGGACTGCTGCTAATATGGATTTAAGTTCAAGCTCCGGAGCAAGCATCGATGCTGTAGACTTGGTTACTAATTATGCAAAAGTATCAGTAAGTTCTGGTGCGAATGTAACAGTAAATGTAACCAAGGGACTAGAAGCCTCTACAAGCAGCGGTGGCAATATCCGTTATAAAGGAAATGCACCATTACATGTTACTTCCAAAAACACAGGAATCAGACATATTGATTAATAAACTGAAATTGAGTTTTTATAAAAAACACTACCCTATTGCCATTGGGTAGTGTTTTTTTATTAACCCTTAGTTTCGTAAGGGTAATAAATGAAATTAGCACCGTCCGGAACGATCACAAATACACACATGAAATCGCCTGGTTTTTTATAATTCTTCAGGAACAACTCTTTTAATTCAGGTTTGATAATTCCCTTTTCAACAAATTCTTCAAACATAGAAGCTTGAATTGTCCAGTTGGTATTCAGCTCATCTTTATTTAAGATCATTTCTCCTATGGAAACGGTGTGCTGATGTGCTACGAAAATTGGGTAATCAGAAAGTCCTTCTACAATAATTTCTTCCGAAATCTCTTTAATGGACTCTTTATATAATTCCAGATCTTTTTCAAGGCTGACCAGCGGGCTTACTTTTTTGCTATTCTTCTCTCCGTCCGGCTGTTGCTGGGGCAATAACTCTTCTATATCCATCTCTGTTTCTTTTTAAAATCTAAACTAAGCTTTTCTCAGGTTCAGTAAAACTACATTTTCTACGTGCTGTGTATGCGGGAACATATCAACCGGCTTAATACGGCCGATATCGTACTTTTCTTTCAATAAAGCAAGATCTCTTGCCTGGGTAGCTGCATTACAGCTTACATAAACAATTTTTTCTGCTTCCATCTCTAGTAACCGCTCTACTACGTCAGCGTGCATACCTGCACGCGGAGGATCAGTGATCACTACATCTGGTTTACCATGCTCAGCAATAAACTCCCGCGTCAGGATATCTTTCATGTCCCCCGCATAAAAAATCGTATTGTCTATTCCGTTCAGCTTAGAGTTAAACTTAGCATCTTCTATTGCAGTAGGCACATATTCTACGCCAACTACTTGCTTTACGCTACCTGCTACAAAATTAGCGATAGTCCCGGCGCCAGTGTATAAATCATAAACTAGCTCATTGCCTTTGAAACCGGCAAAATCTTTGGTGATTTTGTACAATTCATGTGCCTGTAAAGAGTTAGTCTGATAAAATGACTTAGCACCAATCTTAAACTTCAGGCCGTTCATTTCTTCAAAAATATGATCGCGTCCTGCATAGGTAATCACATCCTGATCAAAAATAGTATCATTTTTCTTTTGATTGATAATGTACTGTAGCGCAGTAATCTCGGGGAAATTAACTTTAAGATATTCCATCAGTCCATCTACCTGTTCCTGCTCTACGTAAGCGAAAACAACCACAACCATCACCTCCCCTGTAGAAGACGTACGGATAATCAGGTTTCTTAAGTTACCTTCATGGTTACGCAAATCATAGAAAGTAAGTCCTGTTCTTAATGCATAACCCCTAACCTGGTTTCTTAGCGTATTGGAAGGCTCTGCCTGCAGGTAGCAATGCTGAATATCAAGGATTTTATCAAATCGTAACGGAACATGGAAACCGAGCGCATTCATTTCCAAATCTTCACCTTCTGGCATATCATCACGATTTGCCATATCTCCGGCATTCAGCCATCTTTTATTTGAAAAAGTATATTCTAGTTTGTTACGGTAATATTTATTCTCTGCAGAACCTAAAATAGGCTCCATTGCAGAAGTATCTACTTTTGCCAGCCGCTGCAAAGCGGCTTCAACATTTTTCTGCTTGAAATGTAATTGGGCATCGTATTGCATGTGCTGCCATTTACACCCGCCACAAGTACCAAAATGCTGACAAAAAGGATCGGTCCTCAAATCAGATGCAGTGTGAAGTGTTTCTATTACTGCTTCAGCAAAGTTCTTTTTCTTTTTTACGATTTTGACATCAACGATATCGCCTGGTACGGCTTTATCTACAAATACAACAAGCTCATCGGCTTTTGCTACTCCTTTGCCTTCTTCAGCAATATCAATAATACTTAAGTTGGGAAGGATAGTAACGGTTCCAGCTCTTTTATTTCTACTCATTCTGATGCAAAGCTAAAGCTTGTATTTAACAGTTCCTATTACTTTTTTTTAGACATAATGATTCTAATCGGGATACAAAATCAAGCCCCGCCGTTCAGAAACCGACTTATCAGCGTTTACTTACCAAAAACTTTAAGGATAAATCCTAAAATGCCCTCAACAAGATCAAAGCTCACATCAAATTTCTCGTCTATCAATATAGAAATCTCTAAAACCTCTTTGCTCATTGCGAATGATGTTACGAAGTAAATATAGAGGATTCTATACCGAAAACCAAATCGGTATATTACGAAATTGTAAAGAAAAAGAAATATTTTGGAGGGGTTTAAAGAGCTGCTTTAACCAGAAAAGGCAATAATTCTTTTTGAAAGCTCACAAAGTTTTTCCGCACATCAGAATCACTAACTGAAGTAAAGGCGAAAGAAAATACGATACTCTTACTTGCCTTTAATAAAAAAGCCAGCCCTTCTCTTCTTGATGGGTTGTTCTTAAAATGATCTAACCCCAGATAAGCAGAAAGCAACAATGATTCCAGCTGGTCGGATAAGTGTTTTAAAAACTCTTGTGAATTTGCATTTTCCCGTACAAAATCCCATCCGATAAATTCGTTGCACACAGTATAGGTAAGCCGGCAGGTTTTCATTACCAATGCTTTAAGGTGTTCCTCTTCGTTAGTGAACTGCGCTTTGTTTTTTAGGATTTCATGAAGATTAAGGTCCAGGTAATCCATTAAGATTGCATCTAATACCTGTTCCTTACTCTCAAAATATTTGTAAATAGTTGCTTTGGCAATCCTTGCCTTTTTTGCAATCTCATTTACACTTGTTTTGTGATAGCCGTATTTTCTGAATAACTCTTTAGCAGCTCTAATGATGCTTTCTTTAATCTTTTCTGGTTCCATCAATTAGTTACTTGTAATGTAATTCCTGAAATAGTGACACTATATTCTTTCAACCCAATTGTAGCCGGTGCTTTTGCGGGACTGCCATCTTCAAGGAGAAATTTTGCTCCCGAACAAGGGTCAGTAGCCGTAAATGCCCCTTCGTCTAATACTACTGCACATTTATTTTCTGGATTCACAGTACTGCAGCGGTCGTAAGCCACATACCTGTTACCAATTGTCCGGTATAACACCAATCCTGACACCCCATATCCATTAATAATTACTCCACGTCCAGAGCTGCTTAGATTAAGCAGCCTTGGATCAGTTAATGGAAGCGATAAGTTTACGGGTACATCGGGCACGCGGTTTACTGACTTACCACAACCACCCAATATAATTATCAATGCAAAAATACAGGCAGTCCTGAACATGCAGTTAAATCAATGAAGTTTTAAACTGGTTAAGGAAACGTGCATCATTCTCAGAAAACAAACGCAAATCTTTAATTTCAAACTTAAGGTTAGCAATTCTTTCGATTCCCATACCAAAAGCAAAACCCGAATACTTTTTGCTATCTATCCCACAGTTTTCCAACACATTAGGATCAACCATACCACATCCCAGGATCTCTACCCATCCACTGTATTTACAAAGCTGACAACCAGCTCCTTTACAGATAGTGCAAGAAATATCCATTTCGGCAGACGGTTCTGTGAACGGGAAATAAGACGGCCGGAAACGAACTTTAGTTCCCTCTCCATAAAACTCCTGTACAAAGTAAAACAAGGTCTGCTTTAAATCTGCAAATGATACATTTTCATCTACATATAGTCCTTCTACCTGGTGAAAGAAACAATGTGCCCTTGCAGAAATAGCTTCGTTACGGTAAACACGGCCCGGCATTAATGCGCGAAAAGGAGGTTTTCCTGCTTCCATCATCCTTACCTGCACCGAAGAAGTGTGAGTTCTTAAAGCAATATCACCTTTTTCGCCACCTTTTTTAATAAAGAAAGTATCCTGCATATCTCTTGCCGGATGCTCTTCAGGAAAATTTAGTGCAGAGAAATTATGCCAATCGTCTTCTATTTCAGGCCCTTCTGCCACAATAAATCCAAGTTTGCTGAAGATATCAATGATCTCTCTTCTCACTAAGGCTAAAGGGTGACGTGCACCAATATCAAAACCAGCGCCAGGAAGCGTCAGATCCAGTCCGGTATCCTTTCCTGCCACCTCTGATTTATCATTCTCTTTAAGATCCTGATATTTAGCTTCTGCAAGCTGTTTAAATTCATTCAATACTTTCCCAAGCGTTCTCTTTTCTTCAGGAGACACCGCTTTGAATTCATCAAAAATATCTTTTATAATCCCCTTTGTACCAAGGAATTTTATTCTAAACTGCTCCAGCTCATCTGCGTTCTCTGTAGAGAATGCATTTATCTCAGCAGTATACTGTGTGATCTTATCTTGCAACATGATGCCAAATATACAGCTATTTCACCAATATATTTATACTCCCTTAACACCGAAAATATGGTTGCAGCTATTTATTACGGCCGAAAGCAATTGGCATAAAATAAAAAACCCGGCTTTAGTTCAAACCTAAAGCCGGGCATAGTTAAAAATATGATTTTAAATCACCTTTAATTCTTTACCTACTTTTATAAATGCAGCAATTGCTTTATCCAAATGATGTTGTTCATGTGCTGCTGAAAGCTGTACACGGATACGTGCTTTACCTTGTGGTACTACAGGATAATAAAATCCGATTACGTAGATACCTTCATCGAGCATTTTCGCTGCAAATTCCTGTGCAAGCTTAGCTTCATATAGCATCACTGGTACAATCGGATGAATTCCTTCTTTAATATCGAAACCAGCAGCAGTCATTTTTTCACGGAAGTACATGGTATTCTGTTCTAATTTATCTCTTAACTCTGTAGTCTCACTTAATAATTCGAGGACTGCAACAGAAGCCCCTGCAATAGCTGGCGCAAGAGTATTAGAGAAAAGATAGGGCCTGGAACGCTGGCGAAGCATATCGATAATTTCCTTTTTGCCCGCAGTGAAACCACCCGAAGCACCACCCAGGGCCTTACCTAAAGTTCCGGTAATAATATCAATACGGTCCATCACCCCACAATGTTCATGTGTGCCCCTGCCAGTTTTACCCATAAAACCGGAGCAATGAGACTCATCAATCATTACCAATGCTTCATATTTGTCGGCAAGGTCGCATATCTTATCTAATTGTGCGATAGTACCATCCATAGAAAAAGCACCATCGGTAACGATGATACGGTGCCTGCAACCTGCTGCTGCTTTAAGCTGCTCCTCAAGGTCTGCCATATCACTATGTTTGTACCGGAAACGTTTTGCTTTACATAGACGTACACCATCTATGATAGAAGCATGGTTCAATTCATCAGAAATAATTGCATCCTGATCATTAAACAATGGTTCAAAAACCCCGCCATTAGCATCAAAAGCAGCTGCATATAAAATGGTATCCTCCGTTCCCAGGAAAGCAGACAGCTTTTCTTCCAGCTCTTTGTGTACATCCTGTGTTCCGCAGATAAATCGAACCGAAGACATCCCGTAGCCATACTGATCTATCGCATTTTTAGCGGCAGCAGTAACCCGTGGGTCTGAAGATAGACCGAGGTAATTATTTGCGCAAAAGTTGACTACTTCCTGACCCGTGCTTACTTTTATGTCTGCTCCCTGCGGAGTAACAATCACTCTTTCACGTTTGTATAATCCGTCTTTTTCTATTTGTTCTAGTTCCTGCTGCAGAACCGGCTGTAATGTTTTATACATGATTATTATATAATTGATGCACCCAAAGTTATAAAAATATCGTATTATGCTCCTATTCTAATTCAATCCAAAATTAAAGCGCTTAATTACCTTCTTATGAGACCTTTCTATTTCTTGTTTGCAATTTTTATCCTTGCTGCTACCAGCACTTTTGCACAGCAATTCAATATAAAAGGTACAATCAGGGATACAGATGGGTTTCCAGTACCTTTTGTATCCGTTTATTTAAAAAACACCACTAAGGGCACATCAGCAAACGTAGATGGGATTTATAATTTAAAAGCAGATACAGGCAAAATTACGGTCGTATACAGGGCGATAGGATTTAAAACTGTCGAGAAAAATTTACGCATTACCGGTAACCATACAGAAGATGTAATACTGAGTTCAGAATCACTCACGCTTGAAGGTGTAACCATCACCTCGAATGGCGAAGATCCGGCTTATGCGATAATGAGAAAAGCGATTAAAAGGAGGAAGGCGTACTTAAATGAAAGAGAAGAATTTAAAGTAAATGTTTACATTAAAGGCATGCAGAAACTAGTTGCTGCACCTAAACGTTTTTTAGGAAAGGATATACAGAAAACATTGGATCTGGACACTAACCGGAAGGGAATTTTATACCTGTCAGAATCACAGTCGATCTTTAACTTCAGACGGCCCGGACATATTCGAGAAGAGATGATTTCATCTAAAACGGCAGGCAGAAATAATGCGTTTAGCTTCAACAAAGCGTCGGATATGAACATCAATTTTTATGAAAACATTCTGATGGAAAACACACTCACCACCAGGGGGTTCGTCTCCCCTATTGCTGAAAATGCTTTATTCTATTACCGTTATAAACTTTTGGGTTTTACTATAGAAAATGGAGAGACCGTAAATAAAATTGAGGTGATACCCAGGAGAAAAAATGATCCCGCTTTCAGAGGTGTAATTTATATTGCTGAAGATAGCTGGAGGTTACTGGGGACTAACGTTTACTTGACAAAAGAAGCAGGTATTGAGCTGTTGGATACTTTAAGTATAAAACAGCAATATGCACGTGTACAAAACACTTATATGCCATCAACAATAAACTTCCGTTTTAACGGGGGTGTATTTGGTTTTAAATTTCAGGGTTACTTCATGAGTGTATATAGCAACTATGATTTAAAACCCAATCTGCCAAAAAATTATTTCAATGGTGAAATTCTCAAAATTACCGATACTGTTAACCATAAAGACTCTGTTTACTGGGCACAAAACAGGCCTATGCCGCTCACACAAGAAGAAAGTACCAACTACAAGAAAAAAGATAGTATCGAAACGATCAGGGTGTCCAGACCTTACCTTGATTCGGTACAAAACGTCAACAATAAGATTAGCTTAAAAAAAGTACTTTTAACTGGCTATACTGTTAGCGACCATGTGAACAAAACCTACATTAATTATCCTTCCCTACTTACCTCAATACAGTACAATACGGTGGAAGGCTTCGTTATTAAATATGGCGTAACATATACCAAAAGCCTTGAAAACAGGAGAAGTTACGCAATAATGCCTGAGGTACGCTATGGTTTTTCCAACCGGACACTTACTGCAACCTTGAGTGGTAATTATTTCTATGACCCGCTTAAACGAGCAAGTGCAGGATTCTCATTTGGTAATGGGATATATGATCTGAATAACCTGGGAACCATGTCCCCAATCTCAAATTCATTAAATGGTTTATTATTTGAAAGAAACTTTCCTAAATTCTATAAGCGGAGTTTTATTACATTACGGACAAATAGAGAAGTAGCCAGCGGATTACAGGCTGCAGCGGCAATTGGATACGCTAAAAATCAATCGCTAAGCAACCATACAGATTTTAGTCTGTTTGATATAAAAAACAGGAGTTTCACCTCAAATAACCCATATACCCCTGCTGTAGATAGTCCTTTATTCCCAACCTATAAAGCATTAATTTTTAATGCTTCACTAACCTATACTTATGGGCAGGAATACATAACAAGACCTGATGGGAAGTTTTACCAGCCTTCTAAATATCCAACAGTAAAACTGACTTATAGAAAAGGGATACATGGAGCACTGGACAGCGATGTAGATTATGACCTGATTGGATTAGAAATCACTAAAGACAGGATCAATATCGGACTGCTTGGATATTCACAGTTTTTTGTCGGCGCAGGAAAATTCCTGAATAATAAAGCTGTTTACTATCCTGAGCTTCAGCATTTCAGAGGTAACAGTTCATTAACAGCATCGCCTGATATCAGGAGGTTCTCTTTCCTTGATTATTACCAGTACAGCACTAACAGACAATATCTGGAAGCACATTTTGAACACAACTTTGCCGGCCTGATTACCAATAAACTCCCAATGGTCCGCAAGCTTAAACTTGAAGAACTCATTGGGATAAATTACCTTACCCAGCCTTTAAAAAAGAACTATACAGAATATTACTTTGGCCTGCAACGCCTGTTCTTAAGAGTAACCTACGGCGTTGCATATGATGAGAACAAAAGGGTTGAGCACGGTTTTAGGCTATCCTACGGACTTTAAATCGATTGTAATTCTGCCATCTTTTTCTGTGAATGACTTTGGCTGACGGCAATGAGACTGACAATCCTTTTATAAAGGACCTCAATTAGTGCTGATCCAGGAAAGAAACCCTCTTCTATAAATGTTAAATTGATTATATGAAAAAGGAGTTGCTCTTCTGGTGTATTCCTGGGAAATATAGCTGTTAGCGCAGTATTGATGTTTGCACTGAAGCTTATAATTTTTTTAAAATCGCCCTGCAGCTCTATTCCGCAATGCGCGCCAATAAAATATTTCCCAGCATAAACAGCACTTTCATTTAACAGCAGCATAATTAAAAAGAGATCGCTGCTACCTGAACTTAAATCACGCTCTACCTTATCCAGACATTCCTGAGCATATTGTAAAAAGGTTGCTAAACGCTGTTTTTCATGAATGCCTATTGAGTTTAAAACAGGTAAAGGATGAGGGATCAGTTTCAATGCGTCTTTATTGGCGTACAATAATATCCCCTTACGGAAAATTGCAGAAAAAAACCTGTTTTTATGTTTAAGGTTAACCAATACATCTGCCATCCTTAAAACGATCAACCGCTCAGGCGGATTTCCCATGCTATTTCTTTTGGCGATTTCCATTAACGAACTATCAGGAAGTACCTCATCGTCGTCTACAATAATCATAATATCAAAAACAGAGCTGCTGTTTTTCTCCATTCCAGCATGCTGAAATACTGAACTTTTGTACGTGGTGGCCGACCGATGTCCGTAACAAATTATCATTAGTGGACGAAGCGCCACTTTGAGACGCTTGCTCAAATGATTTAAAGCGTTCTGCTGTTCACCATTAAGATTTGAGATTGTTGCTTTCATAATTACTGAAATAAGATTAAATTAATAGTAATGAATAAAAAATAATTAATACCACACACGTATATGGATTTATATTTCGTATATTGCAATAAATTATAAAGTAAAGATAATAAATTCTTGCTATATATTTATTATAAAATAATAACTAATTTTCGTAAATAGATAAATGACTGATAATCAAAGAGAAAATTTCGGACCCAGGTTGAAAGAAATAAGATTAAGTAAAAAAATGACGCTTCATGAGTTTTACAGCCCTATAGCGAAGCATGTAAACAACTTTTCGCCAATAGAAAATGGCATCAGAAAGATTGGCAAACGCCTGTCAGAAGAAGTTATTGAGCATTATCATATTAATGAGACATGGCTGGCCACGGGCAAAGGCAATATTTATCATGCAATATCAACCATAGAAGAAGAAATGAAAAGCAGCGTAGCAACGAATGACGGTGTGCCCTTTATCAATATCAATCCATCAGCCATTTCTTCGGGTGAGTTTAACCTGCTACATGAAAAAGCTGAATACTACGTCAATTTCAGGCCTTTTAATGATTGCGATGCCTATCTGCCTGTTTACGGAGACAGCATGTACCCTCAATATGCAAGCGGTGAGATTATTGCAGTTAGAGAAGTAGTAAATAAAGATATTATTCAATGGGGAGAAGCTTATCTGGTGATTGCTGATTCTTATGCCAATAATATTACTACGGTGAAGTTATTGTTTGAGCACAATTATGAAGGTAAAATTATTCTTCGTGCCGCAAACCCCAATTATAAAGGAGATACCATTCTGGACAGGAGTGCAATTAAAAGATTATTTCTGGTTAAAGGAAAGATTACAAGAAATCAATTGTGACTTGCTGAAACCAGTAAATAATTCAACCAAAACAGTCTATAAAAAAGAAAGGAATGATCCATCCGGACTCATTCCTTTTCTAACCAAATATAAACCTGTATGAACGGGTTTTTCTTTTAAAAGACCGATTGAAACGCACGATCATAAACTAAGTCATAATAAAAGCACAGTTTTATGCTAATCGTCACTAAACTGCCTTGAAAGCTAAATTTTAGCAACTTTTGTTAGGACAATATTAAGATATTTTAAATAAACATTACTAAAAAACCCAAATATTACAGGCGAATGTCAAAAAGAACATTAAATATTAAGCTACCGGAACTAAACTTAAAAGGAAAAGAATTAAAGAGAATAAAAGGCAACTAAAAACAACCAAAATCAGTCTAAAACATAACGGTCTTCCAGATCTCAAACAGGAAATTTTCTGCGCCCGCCGGTAACGTCATGATGTAGCGAAGACAGATTTCTTATTTTTTAAGCCAATCCTTAACCTGGTCAGCATAACTGCCACTGATAGGTAGTTCTATTACACTTAATTTTACCTTACGGTTCTGAACCGACCTTACCTTTTTAACAGGCACAATAAAGCTTCGGTGAATCCTTTTGAAATCATTCGCAGGGAGCTTTTCAAGCATTTTCTTTAATGGCATCAACGTAAGCACAGGAGCTGAATTATCTAAATGGATTTTCACATAATCTTCCATACTTTCTAAGTATTCGATGTTTCTGAGCACAATTTTTATCATCCTGTATTCCGAGTGGACATAAATGCTGGCATCTTCTGCATTAGACTGCTCATTATTCTGATAGTTATGATAATCAATTGCTTTGTGGACTGCTTTACTAAAACGGTCAAAGTCAATTGGCTTTAACAGATAATCAATTGCCTCAAGTTCAAAACCCTCATATGCAAATTGTTTATAAGCTGTTGTGAATATGATCATGGGCTTTTTATCCAATGCACGGGCAAGGTCTATCCCGGATATATCAGGCATATTAATATCAAGAAATAAGAGGTCGACATGTATCTTCTGAAGATACTCTGCTCCGGATACAGCATCTTCGAAAGTTTGCAATAATTCAAGGTCCGGAAAACGAGAGATATAAGTACTGATTAACTCTGTGGCAAGAGGTTCATCATCTATAGCAACACATTTTAAAGGCATATTTTAGTTCTAGGCCTTAAATATAAATAAATATGATTTAAGAACGCAGTTTCAGGTTAACTGTAAACAGGTTATCATCACTATTAATCTTTAACTCATATTTGTCAGGATAAAGGTGATCCAGCCTTTTTCTTGTATTAAGAATACCAATACCTGAACGTTCGGAATGTCCTTTATAATTAAACACCTGGTTTTGACTGTGAAAGACAATATATTCATCATCTATATTGATAGTAATATCAATCAACGCTGGCTCATGATTGCTCAATCCGTACTTAAATACATTTTCTATGAAAGTCATTAAAAGGAGTGGTGATATACGGTGCCCCAATGGCTCACCGGCAACTGTATAATGAAGTGATACTGATTTTCCCAACCTTAATTTCTGGAGATCAATAAAATTACTAATACAGTTTAATTCGCTGGATAACGGCACAAAATCCGCCTCAGCTTCATCAGTTACATACCGCATAATATTTGACAGTTTCATAATACTATCCGAAGTCTTCTCACTTCCAATAATCGATAAGGTATAGATATTGTTTAATGTATTATATAGGAAATGGGGATTGATCTGCGCCTTTAGGAAAGAAAGTTCTGCAATTGCTTTGTCGGCCTCTGCAAGTATCGCTCTTTTTTCTGTGATCTGCCATTGCTCTACAGATCTCAATGCCAGACTGAAAGCCATGATCAATACAAAAATAAGCTGACTGTTAACGTCTAAATGATGGGGCCTCATTCGTCCATCTTGTCGTCCAGGCGGCCCGTATCTAAATCCTGTATCTGGTGGTAATTGGCCCATGTATGGCGCACCGTCCATAAAGGGTTTACCATACATATTGGTCATACGCGTCATCTCCCTATTACGGAAAGCTTGCGCGCGACTAGACATTAAACGGTCAAAAGGCCTTAAGTAGATTATCCCGATGAAGAGCAATAAAACACAAAGAAAGTAAGTGCCATATTTTTTTAGAATAAAAAATCTGGGGATCAGGAGATAACTATTGATATAAAACAATAAGATATAACAGATACAGAACTGCAGGTATGGCCATGTAAGTAGTACTGACGGTTTAATTGCAATTCCTTCTGCATTATCCATAATAAGCAAAGGAAAGAGTAAAAATAACAGCCAGGCTGCTATATGGAGGATCAACGAAAACGTTTTCAGACGATACATATACTAATTAAAAGCTATTCGCTGAAAATAAATCAGATTTATCGGTAAATAGCAAAATTCTATAGGTGATTTACAGCTACAGACACAAATATAGTAAAACGTCTATTTATTTGCTTTGGTAAGATGGACAACTGCAACTGTCGACTGATTGATTTTTCTCTTAATTTTATAAGTAACCATTACGACCATTGAGATGGCCAAGATTGCAAAAAGGAAATTAAATGATCTTTTATCCATAGCTATTACAACGATTTATCTATTGTTACTTCTAATCTAACGATAAATCGAGAATATTTACGGATATTTTACATAAATATTATAAATAACCAAAAATAAAATAAAGTGATCTGAATTTAAGCTTTTTTTGGATCAACATTGGGCTGATCTGCATCAATTGCTTGCCAAATCATATCTTTTAATTCAACAAGGCCTTTTTGCGCAACAGAGGATATAAATAATGTTGGTAAATTGGTAGGTAAGTCTTTTTGAATCTCTGCAATTAGCTCTTCATCCAGCATATCAGATTTTGTAACTGCTAATAAATGCGGCTTTTGCATCAATTCAGGATTGTATTCCAAGAGTTCGGTTTTTAAGATTTCGTACTCTTCGGTGATCGTTCTGCTAGTATCAGCAGGCACCATGAAAAGCAATACCGAGTTACGTTCGATATGTCTTAAAAAACGGTAGCCTAATCCTTTTCCTTTTGAAGCACCTTCAATAATACCTGGAATATCAGCCATTACAAAAGACTTATTTCCTCTATAAGCTACAATTCCGAGATTTGGAACCAGCGTGGTAAATGGATAATCAGCAATTTCTGGTTTTGCAGCAGAAACTACAGAAAGCAGTGTGGATTTACCTGCGTTTGGAAAACCAACCAAACCAACATCTGCCAATACTTTTAATTCCAATACTACCCATTGTTCGATACCCGATTCACCAGGCTGTGCGAAACGCGGGGTTTGTAGAGTTGACGTTTTAAAGTGCCAGTTTCCCAGACCGCCCCTCCCACCGGGAGTAAGGATTTCGGTTTGTCCGTCTTCAGTAATTTCAAAAAGTGTTTCACCTGTTTCAGCATCTTTAGCGATCGTTCCAAGAGGAACATCTAAAAATTCATCTTTGCCGGATTTACCAGTACTTGTTGAACTTGATCCTGGTCCGCCGTCAGTTGCAAGAATATGTTTCCGGTATTTTAAGTGGAGCAATGTCCAGAACTGTGCATTTCCCCTTAAAATAATATGGCCGCCCCTTCCGCCGTCACCGCCATCAGGGCCACCAGTTGAGGTCATTTTATCACGGTGTAAATGAGAAGAACCTGAGCCCCCTTTTCCGGAACGGCAACAAATCTTAACATAATCTACAAAATTGGAACCCTGTGACATAACCTTTTTCTTTTTTCTTACAATAAAAATAGCGGGAAGAGCTTACATTCGTCCCGCTACCTTGTATTTTATTTTATTAATACTTATCTACTACTTCGCATAATTCAGCAAAGATGTCATCGATCTTTCCGATACCATTTACTTTACTCAATTTCTGCTGTGCTTCGTAATAAGGTAAAACATGAATTGTTTTATTAAAATATTCCTCAATACGTTTTTGCAGTTTATCTGCCTGATCATCTACCCTATTAGTGATTTTCTGACGTTCTGCAATTCTTTTTGTAAGTTCTTCCTGATCTACATCAAGCGCAATTACTGCTGCGATTGAACTGCCTTTGCTTTGCAAAAACTCATCTAAAGCTGCAGCCTGAGCTACAGTTCGTGGAAAACCATCAAAAATAAACCCCTTAGCGCCAGGATTTTTATCTACTTCCTCCTCCAGCATAGCAATGGTAATTGCATCAGGGACCAACTGTCCTTCCGCAATTAGTGCGCTGACTTGTTTTCCTAATGCTGTTTGCTGACTGATATGTGCTCTGAAAAGATCACCGGTAGAGATGTGTATCAATTGATAATGATCAATCAATTTTTGAGATTGGGTGCCTTTACCTGCACCCGGTGGGCCAAAGAGAACAAAATTAAGCATTTGGGTTGTCTTTAAAATTTTAAAAGCCTCACTGCCTATGGCAGCAAGGCTTTCTCAGTTGATTGTGCACTTGTAGGGATTCGAACCCCAAACCTTCTCATCCGTAGTGAGATGCTCTATCCAATTGAGCTACAAATGCATTCCCTCGTTTCGGGACTGCAAAAGTAGTATTTGTAATTGAATTTCAAAACTTATTTTAAATAAAATTTAAAATAAGCCCAATAAAAAACACAAATTACCCCTCAAGAACAGCCTTAATTGCATTAAAATCAGGAAGATCCCCGGCAGACTCCAAAACTTCTGCATAAATTATTTTTTGTTGCTCATCGATCACAAATGCAGCCCTTTTTGACACTCCTTTTAAATTAAAAGCGAATTCTTCATAAATTGCTCCATAAGCTGCAGAGGTTTCTTTATTGAAATCTGACAACAAAGGGAACTGATAGAATTGTTCTTCTTTAAATTTGGCTAATGTAAATGGTGAATCTACAGAGATGCCTAAGACAGCGGCATTCATCCCCTCATAAAAACCAAAAGTATCTCTCATTGTGCATAATTGAGTAGTACAGACTCCTGTAAAGGCCATTGGAAAAAATTGAAGCACTAAGCGCTGGCCTTTAAAATCTGCCAATGATACTTCTTTCAAATCTGAACTGAATAATTTAAAATCCGGAGCATTATCTCCTATCTGTAATCCCATTATATTATCTATTTATTTTTTAAAATTCTGTTATTGTATAGCAGTTCTTTCTTTTAACTGAAGATCTACCAAAGCTAAGCCTTCTTCGAAACTACGCGGGGAATACCCCAATTCATTTACCGCTTTATCTATAATAAAACCAGTTTTCACTGGCCGTTTTGCACTTTCATTTAACGAAGCAGAACTCACCTCCGTGATCAGCTCACTATTGAGCCCCCAGAAGCTGGCCACTCGAAAAACAAGTTCCGATACACTCATCATATCTTTACCAGAGATATTAAAGAAACCTGTTGCCCCCTTCTCTACAGCCAAAAGACAGCTATCTGCCAAATCATCTGCCAGGGTAGGCATTCTCCATTGATCGTTAACTACCTTAATAGGATTTCCCTTTTCTAATGCACTTTTTGCCCATAATACAATATTACTTCTATTTTGATCACTGATTACCCCATAAACCAAAATAGTACGCAAGATTGCCCATCTGCAAGCAGAATACTGAACTATTTTTTCGGCCTCTAGTTTTGTGCCTCCATAATAACTTAACGGATTGGCCGCAGCCGACTCATCATAAGGACCCGCTGCACCATCAAAAATAAAGTCGGTCGACAAATGCACGAATTGGATATCATGCGACGCACAAACCTCCGTTAATATTTTAACAGCTTCAACATTTAACTGGTCTGCCAGCCCCTGCTGCACCTGGCACTTATCCACATTTGTTAAAGCAGCCGTATGGATTACTGCATCAGGCTTAAATTTCCCGATCACTTCTCTTACCTGTTCTGCATTGGTAATATCCATTTCTGCGTACCGATACCCTTCGTCATGCTTAAAACGATTGAGTCCCTTTGAAGTAGCCACCAGATTAAATTGCTTTCCAGACAAAACAGCTTCGGTAATTTTCTGTCCCAGGAGCCCATTACTGCCAGTAACTAGTATCGTTTTCATACCCGCTAAATTATTGATAAAAAAACTGTGGAAAAACTTTTTATTTATATATCAAAAATATATAGGAAAACCTTAGCTTTGCAAACCGAATTGAGAGCCCTTGAAAAGGCCTTTAACAATTTGATATTTATAATTTTACCAAAAACAATATATGCCTAACATTGGAAAAATAGCGCAGATTATAGGACCGGTAGTTGACGTGAGTTTTGCTGACGATGCTCATTTACCTCAAATTTTCTCTGCATTAGAGATTGAAAAAGAAAACGGACATAAGATCGTTTTAGAAGTTCAACAACATCTTGGTGAAAACCGTGTACGTGCAATTGCAATGGACTCAACTGATGGTTTAGTTCGCGGCATGCCCGTAGCAGACACAGGTGCTCCAATCAAAATGCCGGTTGGTGATCAGATTAAAGGTCGTTTATTCAACGTTATAGGTGAAGCTATTGACGGTATCAATTCCGTTAGTAAAGAAGGTGGTAAATCAATTCATAACGCCCCTCCCCGTTTTGACGAACTCTCAACTGAATCTGAAGTACTTTACACAGGTATCAAAGTAATTGACTTATTAGAGCCTTATGTAAAAGGTGGTAAGATTGGTTTATTTGGTGGTGCCGGTGTTGGTAAAACTGTATTGATCATGGAACTGGTAAACAACATTGCGAAAGCATATGATGGTTTATCTGTTTTTGCTGGTGTAGGTGAACGTACACGTGAAGGAAATGACCTTTTACGTGAGTTTATCGAATCTGGTGTAATCAACTATGGTGAAGAGTTTCTTCATTCGATGGAAAAAGGCGGATGGGACCTAAGCAAAGTTGATACTGAAAAGTTAAAAGAATCTAAAGCGACATTGGTTTTCGGACAAATGAACGAGCCTCCTGGGGCACGTGCACGTGTTGCGTTGTCAGGTTTAACTGTTGCTGAATATTTCCGCGATGGTGATGGTGAAGGCGCTGGAAAAGATATCCTTTTCTTCGTTGACAACATTTTCCGTTTCACACAAGCTGGTTCTGAAGTATCGGCACTTTTAGGCCGTATGCCTTCTGCAGTAGGTTACCAACCAACCCTGGCAACAGAGATGGGATTAATGCAGGAACGTATTACTTCGACTAAACGTGGTTCAATTACATCTGTACAGGCTGTTTATGTACCGGCAGATGATGAGACTGACCCGGCTCCGGCAACTACATTTGCCCACTTGGATGCAACTACTTTATTATCACGTAAGATTGCTGAATTAGGTATTTACCCTGCGGTAGATCCACTAAACTCTACATCACGTATCCTTTCTGCTGCTATCTTGGGCGACGAGCATTACAATACTGCCCAACGTGTTAAAGAAATCCTGCAACGCTACAAAGAATTACAGGATATCATTGCGATCTTAGGTATGGATGAGTTATCTGAAGAAGATAAATTAATTGTTCACCGTGCACGTCGTGTTCAGCGTTTCTTATCACAGCCTTTCCACGTTGCTGAGCAATTTACAGGATTAAAAGGTGTATTGGTTGATATTAAAGAAACAATCAAAGCATTCAACATGATCATGGATGGTGAAGTTGATGAGTATCCTGAAGCTGCATTTAACTTAGTTGGTAGCATTGAAGATGCAGTTGAAAAAGGAAAGAAACTATTAGCTGAAGCAAACGCTTAATTTAGCGCATACACTTACTATATGACATTAGAAATATTAACACCAGATAAAAAAGTCTTTGAAGGCGAAGTAACAGCTGTTACTGTACCGGGTACATTGGGATCTTTCCAGATCTTGAGAGACCATGCCCCGATTATTTCAACTTTAGAAGATGGACCGGTAATTGTTAAAACTAAGGCAAAAGACGAAGAGATCTTTACGATCACTGGCGGAGTTGTGGAAGTTTTAAAAAACAAAATTATTGTTTTAGCGGAAGGTGTCGCATAATATCTAAGTATAATTTTTAAGAAGGGGGCTGTCTAACAAGATGAGCCCCTTTTTTTATGTCTATTATATTCGAATTATTGCCTATCGTGTATACCCGATTTTTTAGAATTTCTAACAGGATCTGACGATTTTAGGAAGAAATTGAATAGATTACAATGCAAGCATAATAACTATACCGAATACCGAAAGCATATTCGGTATAGCACTCCACAATTTTAGTATTGAAATAATATAATAATAAAGAATAATATTTTTATATTTACCAAATACACTTATATAATATTTTTTTCAAATTATTTTCAATCTACTATTGACAGTCTGTTCGTCAACACCTAAATTGGATTTATATAAAGTAAGCAAAAGTAGAAGCAAAATGAAAACTTCAATTACAGCAAATTTCAATGTCATTATTAACCTAATCATTCTCCTGGTTCTTCAGGAGACAAGGCGCTGTATATGAATTTTACCTATAAAATATCTGAAAGCGCCTCCCAAAAGAGGCGCTTTTTTTAATGAACCTCACACAAAACTGAAACCAAACCAAGATGCAATACTACGACGCGAACACAGAAATTTATCTTAACGGAGAGTTTGTCAAACCTGCTGAAACCAAGACAGATTTGTACGGGCAGTCCCTGCATTATGGCTATGCAGTTTTTGAAGGTATCAGAGCATACCAGACCCACAATGGCACAAGGATCTTTAAAGCAAAAGAGCATTATGATCGTTTACAGCGTTCTGCTGAACTGATGCATATTCCTTTTCCATATGATAAAGATGAGCTGATTAAGCAAACCTATAAGTTACTGGAGAAAAACAATTTTAAAGATGCTTACATCCGCCCTTTAATCTTTTGTCCGCCCAACATGACATTGATCCCGGCACTGGAATCATCCATCATGATTTGTGCGTGGGAATGGAGTGCGTACTTAGGCAGTAACTTACAGAAAGTTTGTGTTTCCAGCTACCAGCGCCCAAATCCTAAATCCACACACGTAGAGGCTAAAGCAAGCGGACACTATGTAAATTCTATCCTTGCCGCAGCAGAAGCCAGAAGTAAAGGGTTTGACGAAGCAATCCTATTGGATGTGAACAATAATATTGCGGAAGCTCCAGGTGCAAATATCTTCATTGAAAAAGGCGGGAAATTATACACTCCTCCCCTGGGTAACATCTTACCTGGAATCACCAGGGCAACAGTAATCAAATTATGCAAGACCCTGGATATCGAATGCATAGAAAGACATATCACTGTGGAAGAATTAAAAACTGCAGATAGTGCATTTTTCTGCGGTACGGCTGTAGAAATTGCAGGGATAGCTTCAATAGATGAAGTGACATTCCCCGCAGTATGGACAGAAACTTTAGGCGCAACTTTACAGCGCACGTATAAAGCATTGGTTTTAGAAAAACAAAATTACGAAGTAATCATATAAAAAATATTAAGTAGAATAGAATGTCACAAATACCAGAAATGAACCGTTACAGCAAAACTTTCACACAGGATCCTACACAGCCAGGAGCACAAGCCATGTTATATGGTATTGGTCTGACTACTGAGGATTTCTCAAAAGCTCAGGTTGGTATTGCCAGCATGGGTTATGATGGGAACACCTGTAATATGCACTTGAACGATCTTGCAAAAATTGTTAAAGATGGTGTCTGGAAAAATGATATGGTCGGTTTAACGTTTGGTACCATCGGTGTGAGTGATGGGATGTCTAACGGTACGGATGGAATGCGTTATTCGCTGGTTTCCAGAGATGTAATTGCTGATTCAATTGAGACCATTTGCGGCGGGCAGTATTATGACGGCCTGATCACTATTCCTGGATGTGATAAAAATATGCCGGGTTCTATTATGGCAATGGGACGCTTAAACCGTCCATCGATCATGGTTTATGGAGGCAGTATCCATTCCGGTAAATACAAGGGCAAATCATTAAATATTGTATCGGCTTTTGAAGCCTTAGGAGAGAAATTAGCAGGTAATTTATCAGAAGAAGATTATCAGGGAATTATCCGCCATACTTGTCCGGGTGCCGGTGCCTGCGGTGGAATGTATACTGCAAATACGATGGCTTCGGCAATTGAGGCTTTAGGAATGAGTTTACCTTATAGCTCTTCTTACCCTGCTTTAAGTGAAGAAAAAAGAAATGAATGCCTGGAAGCTGGGAAAGCAATAAGGGTATTATTGGAAAGAAATATATTGCCTTCTGATATCATGACAGAGAAAGCGTTTCACAATGCAATCGTGACTGTAATGATATTAGGTGGTTCTACAAATGCGGTACTGCATTTGATTGCGATGGCGAAATCTATTGGGTTAAACCTGACTTTAGAAGATTTCCAGAAAATCAGCGACCAGACTCCGGTATTGGCCGACCTAAAGCCGAGCGGACAGTACCTGATGGAAGATGTTCATGAGATTGGTGGTGTACCGGCAATATTAAAATATTTATTAAAAGTTGGCCTTGTACATGGGGACTGTTTAACAGTTACTGGCAAAACTTTAGCGGAAAATGTTGCTGATGCCGAGGACCTTAATTTTGATACACAGAAGGTGATCTACCCTATCGAAGCGGCCCTTAAAGAAACAGGCCACTTACAAATGCTGTATGGCAACCTTGCCGAAAAAGGTTCGGTAGCCAAAATCAGTGGTAAAGAAGGAGAAAGATTTGAAGGCCCGGCCCGCGTATTTGAAGGTGAGCAGAAACTGATTGCCGGTATACAGAGCGGTAAAGTAAAAAAAGGTGATGTAGTAGTAATTATTAATGTAGGGCCAAAAGGTGCTCCGGGAATGCCGGAAATGCTAAAACCTACTTCTGCAATTATAGGGGCCGGTTTAGGAAAATCGGTAGCACTAATTACAGACGGACGTTTTTCTGGAGGTACACACGGATTTGTAGTAGGGCACATTACACCAGAATCATGGAGCGGGGGCAATATCGGTTTAGTAAGAGATAACGACATCATCACTATTGATGCAATTAATAATACACTGAACCTGAACATTACTGATGAGGAGCTTGCAGCACGGAGAGCAGAATGGACACAGTTACCACCACCCGTCAAAAGCGGCGTACTCTATAAATATCTGAAACAAGTAAGTAATGCCAGTGAAGGTTGTGTAACTGATGCCTACACTGATTAATTAACGATTCCCTAAATATTAAAACTAAGACAATGGAAATAGTACAAGAGGAAGCAGTAAAGGTATCAGAACCAAAAACGACCACCAGGGTAACTGGGTCTGTTGCTTTACTGGAAGGATTAATTGCCGAAGGAACCGAAACGATATTCGGTTATCCGGGCGGTGCCATCATGCCTATCTATGATGCCATCTATGATTATAAAGAAAAATTAAACCATATATTGGTACGTCATGAACAGGGTGCCACGCATGCTGCTCAAGGTTTTGCGAGGACATCTGGCAAAGTTGGTGTGGTATTCGCCACCAGCGGCCCTGGTGCAACTAATCTGGTAACAGGCTTAGCTGATGCGCAGATTGACAGTACGCCGATGGTTTGCATTACCGGACAGGTATTTGCGCACTTATTAGGTACCGATGCTTTCCAGGAAACTGACGTAATCAATATCACTACACCCGTAACCAAATGGAACTACCAGGTAACTGATGCCAATGAAATCCCTGCGGCATTAGCTAAAGCTTTTTATATTGCAAGAAGCGGCCGGCCAGGACCTGTTTTGATTGACATTACTAAAAATGCACAGATGCAGCTCTTTGATTATGAAGGTTATACTCCTTGTAATCATATCCGCAGCTACCGTCCAAAACCTATTGTTAGAAATGAATATGTTGAGCAGGCCGCTGCATTAATTAATGCAGCAAAAAAGCCGTTCATTTTATTCGGACAAGGTGTTTTATTGGGAGAGGCAGAGCAGGAATTTAAAGCTTTTGTAGAGAAAAGCGGGATTCCTTCGGCATGGACGATTTTAGGTGCTGGCGCGATACCTACAGATCACCCTTTAAATGTAGGGATGCTGGGCATGCATGGTAACTACGGGCCGAACGTTCAAACAAATGCGTGTGATGTACTGATTGCTATTGGTATGCGTTTCGACGACCGGGTAACAGGCAGATTAGATAAGTATGCAAAACAGGCTAAAGTTATCCATTTGGATATTGACCCTGCAGAGATCGATAAAAATGTAAAAGCAGATGTGCCGGTTTGGGGCGATTGCAAAGAAACTTTACCACTACTGACTAACCTGATTGAAGAAAAAACCCATGAGGCATGGTTATCAGAATTTAAAGAATATACCCGTATTGAAAACGAAGAACTGATCCAGAAAGAACTGAACCCGCAATCGGGAGAGCTGACCATGGGTGAGGTGATCAATCAGCTTAATATCCTGACCAAAGGAGAAGCAGTAATTGTAAGTGATGTTGGTCAGCACCAAATGGTGGCCTGCAGATACGGAAAGTTAAACACGACACGATTAAGCGTAACGAGCGGTGGATTAGGCACAATGGGCTTTGGTTTACCTGCAGCGATTGGTGCTAAGTTTGGTGCACCAAAACGAACGGTGATTGCTGTAATTGGTGATGGTGGATTTCAGATGACGTTACAAGAATTAGGTACTATTATGCAATCAGGAGTAGACGTAAAAATCCTGATCCTGAACAACCAGTTCTTAGGAATGGTACGCCAGTGGATGGAGTTATTTAATGAGAAACGCTACTCATTCGTCGACATTAAAAGTCCGGATTTCGTAAAGCTTGCTGAGTCTTATTATATCGCTGGCAAAAGAGTTTCTGCACGTGAAGATCTCGTAAGTTCATTAGAAGAAATGCTGCAGCATCCAGGCTCATTCCTTTTAGAGGTAATGGTTGCCAAAGAACATAATGTATTCCCTATGGTTCCGCAGGGCTGTAGCGTAAGTGAAATCAGACTTAAATAATTGACGATCATGAGCAATTCAAAAGATTTAGAAGCACCAGATAATAATAATCAGCAGGAATTTACGATTACGGTATATACTGAAAATCAAATAGGCATACTTAACCGTATTGCTATCATATTTTCCAGAAGAAAAATAAACATTGAAAGTTTAAACGTCTCTCCTTCCGAGATTGAACATATCCACCGTTTCAACATTGTGATCACAGAAACAGAAGAAGTGGTACGTAAACTGGCAAGACAGATAGAAAAACAAGTAGAAGTACTTAAAGTGTATTACAATACCAACGAAGATATTATCTGGCAAGAACTGGCACTATATAAAGTTCCTACAGATGTTGTTGCAGAGAAAGTATTTGTAGAGCGCTTGTTACGTGAAAACGGTGCAAGGGTGGTAGTGATCCGCAAGGATTATACTGTTTTTGAAACTACGGGACACCGCTCGGAAACAGATAAGCTGATTGAAGTACTGCAACCATACGGACTGATCGAGTTTGTACGCAGTGCAAGGGTGGCTATCATTAAAGACAGTGAAGGCTTTAATAGCAAACTCAGGGATTTTGAACGGATGGAACCGGGACAGGAACCAGTTGAAAATGAATTCCTAGATAAAGAGAAAAACGTATTTACCATGTAATCCTTTGCCGAAAAGCAGGGAAAATCAATAATTAAACGAACCAAAAACAACAAAAACAATGTCAAATTACTTTAACACATTACCTCTTAGAGAAAAACTAAACCAATTGGGTGTCTGCGATTTCATGGACAGTTCAGAATTCCTTGATGGCGTTGACGCTTTAAAAGGGAAAAAACTAGTCATTGTAGGCTGTGGTGCCCAAGGATTAAACCAAGGTTTAAACTTAAGAGATAGTGGTTTAAATGTTTCTTACACTTTGCGTAAAGAAGCGATTGAAGGCAAAAGAGATTCATGGAAAAATGCAACAGAGAACAACTTCACTGTTGGTACTTATGAAGAATTAATTCCAGAGGCAGATGTAGTGATCAACCTTACTCCTGATAAACAGCACACTGCAGTAGTCAATGCAATCATGCCATTGATGAAAAAAGGTGCGACATTATTATACTCACACGGTTTTAACATTGTGGAAGAAGGCATGCAGGTCCGTAAAGATATTACGGTGATCATGGTAGCCCCAAAATGTCCGGGTAGTGAAGTAAGAGCAGAATATGTAAGAGGTTTCGGTGTACCTACCTTAATTGCGGTTCACCCTGAAAATGATCCTGAAGGAAAAGGGTTAGTACAAGCAAAAGCTTATTGCGTAGGCACAGGCGGACACAGAGCGGGAGTATTAAAATCATCTTTTGTTGCCGAGGTAAAATCGGATTTAATGGGTGAGCAAACTATCCTTTGCGGATTGCTGCAAACGGGTTCGATCCTTTCATTCGATAAAATGATTGAAAAAGGAATTGATGCAGGTTATGCTTCCAAATTAGTTCAATATGGTGTAGAAGTAATCACTGAAGCTTTGAAACAAGGTGGTATCACGGCGATGATGGATAGGTTAAGCAATGTTGCCAAAATCAAAGCTTTCGAAATTTCAGAAGAATTGAAAACTATCATGCGCCCGTTGTTCCAAAAACACCAGGATGATATTATGAGCGGTGAGTTTAGCCGTACCATGATGGAAGACTGGGCCGCAGGTGATAAAAACTTATTGGCATGGCGTGCAGCTACAGGCGAAACTGCTTTTGAAAAAACACCAGCTGGTGAAGTAAAAATCGGTGAGCAAGAATATTTTGATAATGCTTTATTAATGGTTGCTTTCATCAGAGCAGGTGTTGAGCTGGCATTTGAAACAATGGTAGAAGCAGGAATTAAACCTGAATCTGCTTATTATGAATCATTGCATGAAACGCCGCTAATTGCAAACACAATCGCCCGTAAAAAATTATTCGAAATGAACAGGGTAATCTCTGATACAGCAGAATATGGTTGCTATTTATTTGACCATGCTTGTAAACCATTGCTGGCAGATTTTATGACGCACGTTGATACAGACCTGATTGGTAAAAACTTTAATGATGGTAAAGATGGCGCTGTTGATAACAGGGCACTAATTGCTGTAAATGAAGTAATCCGCTCACATGAAGTTGAACAGATCGGCGCTGAATTAAGAAAAGCAATGACTGCAATGAAGTCTATTAAAACAGTATAAAAAACAACAAACCTTTCAGGTCGTAAGATTTGAAAGGTTTACAAAACAATAAAAAAATGTCAAAAACATTAGTAGAAAAAATATGGGATGCACACGTAGTAAAAAGCGAAGCAGGTTTTCCTGACATCCTGTATATTGATACGCACTTAATCCACGAAGTTACCTCACCACAAGCTTTTGATGGTTTACGTAAAAGAGGATTACCTGTTTTCCGTCCGCAGCAAACTGTTGCAACAGCCGACCATAATGTACCTACAATAGATCAGCTGCAGCCGATCAAAGAAGAACTTTCCCGCTATCAGGTTGATATGCTTACGAAAAACTGTGCAGAATTTGGTGTTGAATTGTATGGTCTTGGCCATCCTTTCCAAGGAATCGTACATGTAATTGGTCCGGAGTTAGGTATTACCCTCCCCGGTAAAACAATGGTTTGCGGTGATAGTCATACCTCTACCCATGGGGCTTTCGGCGCGATCGCATTTGGTATTGGCACTTCACAAGTAGAGCAGGTTTTCGCTACACAATGTTTATTGCTGCAAAAACCGAAGACCATGAAAATTGAAGTTAATGGTACTTTAGGAAAAGGCGTTGGTGCTAAAGACATTATTTTATACATCATTTCTCAAATATCTGCTGCCGGTGGTACAGGTTATTTTATTGAATATGCAGGTTCGGCCATTGAAGCTTTAAGTATGGAAGCCCGCATGACGATTTGTAATATGAGTATAGAAATGGGTGCCAGGGGTGGTTTAATTGCGCCCGATCAGGTAACATACGATTACATCAAAGGCAGGGAGTTTGCGCCTGCAGGTGCAGAATGGGATAAAGCATTAGCTTACTGGAAAACGTTGTACAGCGATGCTGATGCAAAGTTTGATAGCGTTTTAACCTTCGATGCTGCAGCTATTGCACCTATGATTACCTATGGAACTAATCCGGGTATGGGTATGGGCATCAAAGAAAACATTCCTTCTACAGTTTCACAGCCTGAAAAAGAAAAACTGTCTTACCAGAAAGCGTTAGATTATATGGGCTTCGACGATGATTCTTCATTAATTGGAAAACCCGTTGATTATGTATTTATCGGTAGTTGTACCAACTCCCGCATTGAAGATCTGCGTGAAGTAGCTGAATTTGTAAAGGATAAGCAAAAAGCTGATAATGTGACCGTATGGATTGTTCCCGGATCAAAACAAGTAGAGCAGCAGGCTAAAAACGAAGGATTGGATAAGATATTTGAACAAGCAGGATTTCAGCTTCGTGAACCGGGGTGCAGTGCATGCCTTGGAATGAACGAGGACAAGATCCCGGCAGGAAAATATTGTGTCTCTACTTCCAACAGGAACTTTGAAGGCCGTCAGGGTCCGAATGCAAGAACCTTGCTCGTAAGCCCGCTTACTGCAGCTGCTGCAGCTGTTACAGGGAAAATTACCGATGTGAGAGATCTATTAGTTGAGGCTTAAAGAAGATATACTACAATGAAAAAATTTGTAAGATTAACATCGGCTATTGTGCCGTTAAATATAGAAAATATTGACACCGACCAGATTATTCCGGCCAGGTTTTTAAAGGCCACTACCCGCGAGGGCTTTGGCGAAAACCTATTCCGTGACTGGCGTTATAATGGCGACAATACCCTGAAAACTGATTTTGTACTAAACGACCCCACTTATAGCGGTCAGGTTTTAGTAGCAGGAAAAAACTTTGGTTGCGGCAGTAGCCGTGAACATGCCGCATGGGCTATTCAAGATGCTGGTTTTGACGTTGTAATCAGTAGTTTTTTTGCAGATATCTTCAAAGGAAATGCATTGAACAATGGCCTGCTGCCTATCCAGGTAAGCGATGATTTCTTAGCCGCCATATTTACTGCAGTTAGCAAAAACCACAAAGCACAACTTGATGTAAATCTGGAAGACCAAACGGTAACGATTGTAGATACAGGCGAAAAAAGTGATTTCGAAATCAACGCCTATAAAAAGTCCTGCATCATTAACGGTTATGATGATATCGACTTTATCCTAAACCAAAAACAATTAATTGAAGAATTCGAACAAGCAAAATAATGTCTGGACCCGTTGTACATATCGCCAATCTTAATCTAAAGTATCACCATAAGTTGGTGCTGCAAGATTTGAACTGGGTAATTAACCGTGGGGAGAATTGGTTGTTAAGTGGTACTAGTGGAAGCGGTAAAACATCATTAGCTAAAGCAATTACAGGACTAATTAAGTTTGCCGGCAATATTTACATACACTTTGATCCGGATAATGCCTCACCTGCTGTTGCACATTTTGTAGCCAGCTGGTATCAGTTTACAGATTTAGAAGGACAGTCTAATTTCTATTATCAGCAGCGCTATAATAAACAGGCAACGGAGACTACCGCTACTGTAAAAGCAGAATTGGCAGCTTATGGAGAAAAAAATCAGCTGCATTATGATGAGGTGGAAAAACTTTTAGCTGCACTAGGATTTTCAGAGTTGATTAATTCCACCTTGATCCAGTTATCTAGCGGAGAGCATAAAAAGCTACAGCTGGTTAAAGCTTTATGGCTTAAACCACAGTTGCTGATTATGGACCAGCCCTATAACGGATTGGATAAGTTGTCACGTAAGCACTTGAACAGCCTGCTGGAAGAAATAACCGCAGCTGGCACCCAATTGATCCTGATCAGCAATGAAAAAGAATTACCTAAAGTGATTAACCGTTTTGCAGTAATCAAAGATGGTCAGTTGTTAGAAGTTGCTGCTGACGGATATACGGGAGAACTATATCAAGAAATGACCAGACCTGTTCCGGAATTTCTAAATGAAGCACCACTTTCTTCTGCGGACAGTGTGATCAAAATGATTGATGTCAATATTAGTTATGGTGAAAAACAAGTCTTAAAAAACATCAACTGGGAAGTTAAACCAGGAGAGAAATGGCTATTGCAAGGTCATAATGGATCAGGAAAATCGACCTTATTGAGTTTGATCACCGGCGACCATCCCCAGGCTTATGCTAATAATTTTTATCTGTTTGGCAATAAAAGGGGAAGCGGAGAAAGTATCTGGGACATTAAGAAGCGTATGGGTTTGATCTCACCAGAATTGCATTGGTATTTTGATCCTATGGCAACAGTAAAACATAGTATCATTTCTGGATTTTTTGATAGCTCGGGTTTATTTACGGAGCCTGACTATAAAAAAAGGACCCAGGCAGCGGAGTTGATTAGTTATTTTGGTTTGGAAGAATACCAGGACAGGCTATTAAACCAGCTCCCTCTTGGAAAGCAAAGATTAGCCTTGCTCGCACGAACAATTATTAAAAACCCAGAGTTGCTGATATTGGACGAGCCCTGCCAGGGTCTGGATCGGCACCAAACACAATATTTTAACAAGTTGGTGGATGAATTGTGTAAAAATGGAACAACACTAATTTATGTTGGCCACTTTGAATCACAGTTACCAGCCTGCATCGAGAAAAGAATTTTATTAGAAAACGGAGAAGTAAAATCCGTCGAAACTATACTAGAAAGCGTTTAATATAATGAAGAAACATATATTAGTAATTCCCGGGGACGGGATAGGACCAGAAGTAACCACCTGGGGTAAAGCGATCCTGGAACAGATAGCAAAAAGCTTTAATCACGAATTTACATTCGATGAAGCATTGATGGGCCATGCCGCTATTGAAGCGACAGGCAATCCCCTGCCGGACGAAACACTGGAAAAAGCACAGAAAAGTGATGCTATTTTATTCGGTGCAGTTGGTCACGCTAAATATGATAACGATCCTTCGCTCAAAGTTCGTCCAGAACAAGGACTGCTTAAAATCCGTAAAGAATTGGGATTGTATGCTAACCTGCGTCCGATTATGTTATTTGATGAGTTGCTGAATGCATCAAGTATTAAAGCCAGCATCCTTAAAGGTACAGACATCTTATTCTTCCGCGAATTAACAGGTGATGTTTACTTCGGAGAAAAGACAAGGTCAGCAGACAGGAACACGGCTTCAGATCTTATGATCTACCATAGATACGAAGTAGAGCGTATTGCGCATAAAGCTTATGAAGCAGCAATGCAACGTGGCAGAAAACTCTGCTCTGTAGATAAGGCCAATGTATTGGAGAGTTCAAGATTATGGAGAGAAACCGTTCAGGAGATTGCAAAACAATATCCTGAAGTAGAAACTACCCATATGTTTATCGACAATGCAGCAATGCAGCTGATTAAAGACCCTAAACAGTTTGACGTGGTACTTACAGCGAACTTATTCGGCGATATCCTTACTGATGAAGCTTCACAAATTGTTGGGTCAATGGGCATGCTGGCCTCTGCATCTATTGGTGATGGGACAGGTTTTTTTGAGCCCATCCATGGTTCTGCACATGATATTGCAGGAAAGAACCTGGCGAACCCGCTGGCTTCTATCCTTTCTGTAGCCCTTATGCTGGAAATCAGCTTCGGATTAAAAGAAGAGGCACAATTAATCATTTCATCGATTGACCAGGTATTGAAAGATGGCTTTAGAACAAATGATATTGCTGATGAAGCTACCAATCCTTATAAAGTTCTTGGTACTGAAGAAATGGGCAAGCTCGTCTTAAAATTTATCACACAAAAAACTTATACTAACTAAACACGTTATGTTACACGATCCAAATAGAGTTTACGTATTCGACACTACTCTTCGCGATGGAGAACAGGTGCCTGGCTGTCAGCTTTCAACCCCTGAAAAGATAGAAATTGCTAAAGCACTGGAAGCACTCGGTGTAGATGTGATTGAAGCAGGGTTCCCGATTTCGAGCCCTGGCGATTTCCAGAGTGTGGTAGAATTGTCTAAAGCGGTCCATGAACCTATTATCTGTGCATTAACACGTGCGAATAAAGGTGATATTGATGCTGCTGCCGAAGCTTTGAAATATGCGAAACGCCCCAGGATACATACGGGGATCGGTTCATCGGATATGCACATTAAATATAAATTTAACAGCACCCGTGAAGATATCCTTGCACGTGCTGTTGAAGCGGTAAAATATGCAAAGAGATTTGTAGAAGATATTGAGTTCTATGCAGAAGATGCAGGCCGAGCTGACAATGCTTTTCTTGCACAAATGGTAGAAGCTGTAATCGCCGCAGGTGCTACAGTGGTAAATATCCCTGATACCAATGGCTATTGCCTGCCGGATCAATACGGATCAAAAATCCTTTATCTTAAAGAAAACGTTAAAAATATTGATCAGGCAATTATTTCTGTGCATTGCCACAATGATTTGGGGCTTGCTACAGCAAATACACTAGCCGGGGTAATTAACGGCGCCAGACAAGTTGAATGTACAATCAATGGAATTGGCGAACGCGCTGGTAATACTGCGTTAGAAGAGATCGTAATGGTCTTAAAAACACATCACGCATTGAACTTAAGTACAAATATAAATTCAAAGCATTTTAGCCAGATCAGTGCTAAAGTTAGCCGTATGATGCGTATGCCTGTACAGCCAAACAAAGCTATTATTGGTCAGAATGCATTTGCGCACAGTTCTGGCATCCACCAGGATGGTTTCCTCAAACACAGAGAAAACTATGAGATAATTAATCCGGAAGATGTAGGTATTGATCAATCTGATATTATCCTGACTGCAAGAAGTGGCCGCCATGCTTTAAAACACCACTTAGAACGTTTAGGTTATGAAATAGACAAGTTGAACCTGGATAAAGTTTATGAGAACTTTTTATTACTGGCTGATACGAAAAAAGAGATTTCTGATAATGACTTGTTATCACTAATGAGTGATGGAGAAGAAGAAAACGTTAAAAACGGTTATAAGTTGAATTCTTTACAAGTTGTTTGCGGCGATGATGTTAATCCCCGGGCTACCGTAAAGTTGGAATATGAAGGCGTAGAACATGAAGCCGAGGCGGAAGGTAATGGCCCGGTAAATGCTACAATCAAAGCCATTGGCAATGTAATTGGAAAAGATATCCAATTAAAAGAATTTACTATCCAGGCGATACACGGCGGAAGTGACGATGTAAGTAAGGTAAATATGCGTGTGTCTTATGAAGACAAATCATATTTAGGTTACGGTTTTAGTACTGACATAGTGAAAGCATCGGCTGATGCTTATCTGGATGCGTTGAATAAATTCTTGTAAAATGGAGGTTAAAAAAGAAGTGGAACTGGATTTTGAAGCTGCCGCTATCCGCATAGCAGATACGGTAAAACGTACCCCGTTAGAGTATAATGAAGGTCTTTCCTTAAAATATAAGGCAAAAATATATTTAAAGAGAGAAGATCTTCAAGTGGTACGCTCTTATAAGTTACGTGGAGCCTATAACATGATCAGCACCCTTGGTGCAGATCAGATTGAGCGTGGGGTAGTTTGCGCAAGTGCAGGCAACCATGCTCAGGGTGTTGCTTATTCCTGCAAAAAATTAAACATTAAAGGAGTGATATTTATGCCTGAAATTACACCAAGGCAAAAAATAAAACAAACCGAAATGTTCGGCGGTGATAACATCAAAATCGTATTAGTTGGTGATACTTTTGACGACTGCATGAAGGAAGCGCTGATTTATACCGAACAGCACCAAATGGTGTTCGTCCCTCCTTTTGATAATACTAAAATCATTGAAGGTCAGGGTACCGTAGGGGTAGAAATTTATCAGGATTTGCCAGAAGTAGAAGTTGTGGTAATGCCGATCGGTGGCGGCGGCCTGGCCTCGGGTGTAGGAAGCTACCTTAAAAACATCAATCCTAAGGTAAAACTCGTTGGTGTGGAGCCAGAAGGCGCCCCCTCAATGAACCAGGCCCTTAAAAATGGTTCCCCTGTTACGCTGGATTATATTGACCGCTTTGTAGATGGTGCAGCAGTAAAACGGGTTGGTAATCTGACGTTTGAATATTGCAGTGATTTACTGGACCAGATGCTGTTAATCCCGGAAGGAAAAATCTGTACAACGATTTTGAAACTCTATAATGAAGACGCTATAGTGGTAGAACCTGCAGGGGCATTGGCTGTAGCCGCACTGGATCAGCTGAAAGATTCTGTTGAAGGTAAAACTGTTGTTTGTATCGTTAGCGGTGGTAACAACGATATCGAGCGCATGCAGGAGATTAAAGAAAAATCACTGCTTTTTGAAGGTCTTAAACATTATTTTATCGTTCGTTTCCCGCAACGTCCGGGAGCTTTAAAAGCTTTTGTAAACAATGTGCTTGGCCCAAATGATGATATTACCAGATTTGAGTTTATTAAAAAAACAAACCGGGAAAACGGACCGGCACTTGTTGGTATCGAATTACAGGAAAGCTCAGATTATGAGTCTCTGAAACAAAGAATGGAAGAGTTTAAGTTCGAAGTGATTGAACTGAATGACGATCGTACGCTCTTTGAATACCTGGTATAAGTAATATAGATTGGGACAGATTTACTGTCCCAATCTATATTTTACCACATCTTAACCTGATGGATTTCTTCTATAAATTCTTAACGATCTTCTTCGGATCGAAAATACTCCATCAAGAATAATACAGATATATGTACGGAAAATTATATTATAATAATTAATATTATAGCTAATTAAAAAATATTGGAGGTGTTTCCAATATTTTAATAAAATAATTCAATTACTGGCAATACATTTGCTGGTGAAGTACAAATAATCAAATATGAAAAAATACCTACTATTGCTTTTATGCACGGTAACGATTGGTTTATCATCTTGTGAAAAAGAGGTCTATATCCCAAATGACACAATACCAAACGTGACTATATTAAAATACGTTAATGCTAACCAGTGGATATCCAGCAATAACGGAACTACACTTTCTGTAGATATACCTGTAGCAGATATTGATGAAGATACCTTTGAGAATGATGATATCTCTTTAATGATCTCCAGACAAGACGATGATACTTATGAGAAAATACCTTTTGTATATGATGGGCAAAGTTATAGCTATGAAGTAAGGCCACGTTTTGTAACTTTATATATCCAAACCTCTGGTGATAGTAAACTTATTCCAATAAGACCAACAACCACAACACGGGTAAAAATCGTTTTGGTAAGATCTTCTCTATAAAATATTAAAACTCTAAAAAACGACTAATGTTCACCTGAACGTGGTCGTTTTTTTTGTAAGTATCCCTATTTAGCTGAATTGCCCTGATCAATACCCCATTTCTTTCCAGCAGCAATTCTTCATAAAACCCTTTATAGTAAACATCTATAACTTCGTAGCGTTTACTGTTCCAACCATTCTTTAGCTCCACCCATTCCGGATAGAACACTACTGATTTTCCTTTTGCTGTAATGCCTAGCTTTAATGCGTCTGCTGCATCTAAAGCAACTGCATTACCTAAAAGCTGCGCTGTATAAATGTGTGCGGGATGATTATAGATAAAAGACGGTTTTCCTTTCTGGATAAGCTTCCCGTCTCTAATCAACAGCAGCTCGTCCGCAAGAAATAAACCATCTGCCGGATCATGGGAAACTATTATTACTGTAACGCCAGTTTCTGCTGCAATGCGTTTGATATCTGCACGCAACTGGTTTTTTAACAGTGCATCCACCTGGCTAAAAGGTTCATCCAGTAACAGCAGACTGGTATCATTAACTAAAGCTCTTGCTATTGCTACCCGCTGCTGCTCGCCCCCGCTCAGTTCTGTGATCCTTTTATTTCTTAAGTGTTCAATGTGCAGGTGCTGCATCATCTTAACTGTTTTTTCTTCCTTAGATTTTACATCTGTATTAGATAATACAGAAGCTATATTATCATATACTTTTGCATAAATATTTAATGAAAAATCCTGTGTTACGATCTTCATTTCTTTGTGGCCGGGAATCAATTGCTCATGCGGACCAAGTACACGTTTACCGTTAAAAAGCACCTCTCCTTCGTCTACTTTCAATAATCCAAAAATAGATTTTAGCAAGGTTGATTTACCACTTCCGCTTTCACCGATTACGGCAACGATATGCCCTCTTTTAATGTCAAAAGTAATGTTACTGATGCCTGATACTTGTTCTGTCTGATACTGTTTGGTTAGTTCCCTAACACTGATTATGTTTTCGTCCACATGGTAAAGATACATTTCATCAGGAAATTATACAGTAATCATATAGAATTGAAATGTATATGACATAAAAAAACCTCAGGAACAAAGCCCTGAGGTTGGTTTGATTTGTGTGTATGCGTATTGTTAGTTCAAGCCGAAGGTAACCCCAAACGACATATTTCTCAAGCCTTTTTGTGGTACACTGTCGAACATATCGTTGAAATAGTATTTAGTAAATAAGCCAATGCTGCCATAACCCAGGCGTACTGTACCACCTACGCGAACTGGCTGAAAGTTATAATCATCCCTGATTTTTTGTTTGCCCTTCTCATCACTGATTTGTTTAACTTTTCCGTTTAACAAAAAACTTACTTCAGGACCAAGCACGAAATAAAAACGCTTTCCTTTATCATTTTCTTTAGTACGAAATTCAAAATTCAAAGGAATGTGTACATAGCTACTGGATAACCTATTTTTACTGTAATTGATATCATCTTCGCGATAAGTAAGATCACGTGTGTCCGGCAGGATAGTAATATCCTTTTTTAACCTGATCATTGTCCAGTCAAAACCACCAGCGATATATACTTTAAAATTAGGATTAAAGCGATAACCAAAATATAGCACATCAAATGAGACAGTACTGGTTTTAGCCCCTTTATAATCCAGAAACTCATTTTTATCGGAAAGTGAAAAGCTGCCATTATCAATCAGGCGGGAAAAACCAATATCTAAACGTGTGAAAGTAATACCCCCCATAAAACGGCCCTTTGGAGCAGCTGCATTTTTAACGCTATCTTCTTTGTCACCAAAAGACATACTCACTTTATAATTTTTTTTCTTTGACCAGCGTTTAGTACTTGTAGAATCGTCCTGTGCACTTGCAGTCTGAGAGATCATAGTGCCCATCCCAATGAGCAGTAATGAAGTTAATAAGATCTTTTTCATTTATCTGTGTGTATTATTTGTGTTTTTTCTGGCTAAACTTGAACATTCCTATGTTTAGGCCAATCAAAGAAGAGTTGTCATCATCATCAGTTTTAAACTGTATAAACTTTTCATCTCTTTTATCAACTTTATCTACAACATAGTTTATAAGGTCGCCCATGTTACGTATCCCCTTGCTCTCTGCCCGTTTGTTTTCATTTCCAACTTCATCATTATCTGCTTCAGTATTAACTTCAGAAGTGACATCAGCACTAGCCAACATCACATCTTCTACTGGCGGCGTAATGGCTTTTGGCAGCTTAGCCGGTTCTTGTTTCAATTTGGCTTCTTTATATTCAAGATGAGAAATCACGACCGAAGGTTGCATCGCCAACAAATCTTTTTTATTATCCGGTTCATCAGCCAAAACTTCCAGATTTGCAGTAAGGTTATTTGGACGTTTCTCAACCTCTGTATTATGCTGTAGTGATACAGAAGCATATTGATTTGTTCCTTGCTTTTTTTCTGAAGGAACAGCACGATCACTACCATTCGGCTGGTGTGTTAAAATATCCTGATGTCCTTTAACAGTTTGCTGAGAAAGCACAGCTGTACCATTTAATTGGATTTTATCTGTTTTTTGGAAGAGCAAAGCTACTGTAACAGCTGCAATAATAGCTGCCGCTGCACTCCAATATAAAGGAAAAATGCGTTTACGTTTTACAGTAAGCTTTCCTTCTATATTACTCCATAAATTTGCAGATGGTTCAATTTCTGCAGATTCAAACCGGTCTCTGAACAATTCATCAAATTCTTTATCCTGCATATGCTGCATAACTACTGCCCTCCATTTTAATGATCTCCTGTTTTAAAATCGCTCTTGCACGCGATAGCTGTGATTTGCTTGCACCTTCGGAGATTCCTAGTGCTGCGGCAATTTCTTTATGTGAATATCCCTCAATGATATACATATTGAAAACTATACGATAGCCATCTGCAAGCCCCTGGATAAGACGCAAGATATCTTGCATACCGAGCTGACTAAAATCAAAGCCTGTAGAGGGTTGATCATAGCCTTCTTCAATAGGCACCAGATTTAATGTTCGTAAATTCTTGCGGTAGCTCTCAATGGCTGTATTTACCATTATTTTTCTAATCCACCCTTCAAAAGAACCATCGCCCCGGTATTCATTTATTTTCTGAAATATTTTAATGTAGCCCAGTTGTAAAGAATCCTCAGCTTCCATTTGATCACGTGCATAACGCATACAAACAGCAAGCATTTTAGCAGCAGTCTGCTTATAAAGCATTTCCTGCACCCTGCGGTCCCCAGCTTTACAGCCTTCCAGTAAATCGTTTATAGTAGATGCTAGCGTCAAGTCCTTAGTTGTTTATATATAGTAAGATGATTAACTACACAAAAGGTTGCACGCAAGAGAAAATAATTATTTCTTCACCGTAAACAACTTGAAATCCTGTTTGTAGGTCAGGAAGAATGATCCCTGGAATTGTAATGACTCTTTTCTTGAAGTACCAAGATCAATATGCGGTTCAATACGTGTATCCAGATAAAGATTAGGTAAAAGTTCTTTTTGATAACAGTAACGCAGCAGAAAGATACTACGGCTGTTTTCTTTATAGCCGAAATCATATAAAGTAGTTGAGACCGACTGGTACAAAGGCATACCTTTAATCGTTTCGAAGTTGTTTCCTTTCCAGTACGAAGCAACAATACTTCCGAATTTTGTGTCTACACCAGCATTTAACCAGACACCAAAACCACCTTTAAAAGCAGCTGTCTTTACGGGAGAAAAATCCTTATAAACCGCAACATAATTATCAGTATAGATTTCTTTAATCGTATTGCCCCCTATTTCTTTATGTAGCTTTAAACCCGCAGCACCATTAAACAATGTTTGCAGCGGTATAGATTTCAAAGTATCAATTTGTCCGCCCTTATGGTAAGCCAGAAATTGTACCGGCACACTCAATTTCCAGCCATTTCGCTGTAAAATTGTACTTTCAGTAGTTAATCCGCCAATGATCTGTTCCTTTACAGGAGAAGGGCTGTAAATCATTTTCTGCCAGGCAATCCATGCATCTAATTTAAATTTTTCTTTCTCTACAATTAGCTGCGTACCATATTGTATCGGGTCAGTAATCTGGCGTTCAAAGTTCCACAATTGCTCAATATAACCATGGTGGATGCCACCTTCCAAACTACCAAAATTCAAAGTCAGGTCTTTTTTATGATATTTTAAAGTAAACAATGGCTTTGCTTCATTCACTCCATTATCACCAAAATCTTTCCTGATATAAGCGCCGGCAACAATTGCTAAATTAGGATGAGCATAATAGACAAGCTGAGGCTGCAATTGTGTACCATATAATGTGTAACCATCATGAAACTGGTTCGAATATTCATAATCTCTTACATAATTAAAATTGTAGAAATTAAAGTGTACCTCACCAACGGCGTTACTATCAGGACGGATCCGGTTTTCAATTGCACTATTATTAAACTGTGCATAAGTCATCTGATATCCTGCAAAAATGAAGAATAAAAATAGTAACGTTGTTTTCATGTAATACTCTTTTATTGTTGATGAGAACCTATATGCTTGCAGCACTAAAGTGCACAGCTGATGCAAATGATTAAATTAAGATTCGTGTTTTTGCCTGTAATTTTTATAGAGTTTCACTGCCGTCATAATCACACCAGAAAAGATGATCAGTCCCACTAAACCATAGATCCAGTCGACAGTACTCTTTAACATCACTGTAAATACAATAGCTACTAATAAGATGGTGGCCATTTCATTCCACAGCCTCAGCTTAAAAGAGCTCATTTTAAATACTCCATTTTTGAGTTGTTTCATTATCCGCTGACAAACAAAGTGGTAAATCAACAGCAGCAAAACGAAACTCAATTTAACATGCAGCCACGGCATACTTAGAAGCCACGGTCTTACCGCAATCATACTTACACCTGCAAGTACAGTAAGTACCATTGCAGGTGTGGTAATAATATTCCAGAGCCTATGCTCTATTTTAGTAAATTCCTTTTGCAGGATGTCCCGTTCTAATTGCGGACGGTCATTCGCTTCAGTATGGTAAATAAATAAACGAACACTATAAAATAGCCCTGCCATCCAGCTTACCATAAAGATAATATGAACAGAAAGGATATATGGATAGTACTGGTCCATTAATAACGGAATTCCTTAATCACTTCAATAGCGTATTTTACATTATCAAATGGAATATCTGGCATAATCCCATGTCCAAGATTAAAAATGAAGCCATTCTCGCCGCGCATGCGTTCAAATAATTCTATAATTTTTTTTCGGATTACGCTTTTCTCTGCATATAATACAAAGGGATCCAGGTTACCCTGAACAGCGATGCCTGCAGGCAGGCTTTGTTTGATATTAAGCAGGTCCGCATTCCAGTCCACCGAGATCACATCTGGCTGAGCGGTTACCATCATTGGTGCAAATACAGAACTTCCTTTGCAGAACGATATCACAGGGATATCTTTCCTGTTCAGGTTAGCGATGATTTCTTTAATATAGCGGTGTGAAAATTCTTCGTAATCATTCCAGGATAAAGCCAATGCCCAGCTATCGAATATTTGAATGGCATTTACTCCTGCAGCAATCTGAAGATTCAAGTAATCTGCTGTAACTTTTGCAATTTTAGCCAATAATTTATGTGCAACCTCTGGATGGTTGTTCATTAACAATTTAGTGATTTTAAAATCTTTGGAAGAAGCCCCTTCAACAAGGTAACTCATTACCGTAAAAGGTGCACCAGCAAAACCAATCAGCGGGATGCTTCCATTTAATCGCTGCTGGATAACTTTGATGGCATCTGCAACGTACTCCAGTTTGTCCAGACAATCTACATTAAGATTATCTACATCCTGCATAGTTCTTACCGGGTTAGCAAAACGCGGACCAACTCCTTGTGTAAAGCTCAGCTCTCCTCCCATTGCTTCTCCTGTCACCAGGATATCGCAAAATAAAATAGCAGCATCGATACCTAAAAGATCTACCGGTAACATGGTTACATCGGCTGCAATCTCAGGGGTCTTACACATTTCAAGAAATGAATACTTGTTTTTAATCTCCCAATATTCGGGCATAAAACGGCCGGCCTGGCGCATCATCCATACTGGTGGACGTTCTGTTGGTCTGGACCATGCTGCATCTAAAAATAACGTATTCATCTGTTTTTAATTTGTTGTAACGGGTTTGGACTATTGTGCAGTTATCACACATCTTTTAGTCAGGCCCAATTGGTTTATAAGCTGTTCGCTTCTTTTTCTATTTTTCTAATTATCTCTTTAGCCCGTTCTGTAGAGGCCAGTTCTTTTGCTTTTTCGGCATAGGCCAATGTTCTTAACTTATCTTTCTTACGTAAAGCAAGATTTGCGAGGTGTACCATCACAAAAGACTTATCAGCTTTGCTGCCCATAGGAAACCTGCTGGCAACCTGGAAATGATATTCCGCACGTTCATAGTCTTCCATTTTCAGCGCAATCGTTGCTACCATAAACTCATAGTAGCCACGTCTGTTTTTAGCTAACCGGTCTGGATTAGGCACCTCAGAAAGCAGTTTATCTGCACGCTCATAATCACCATCCTTAAAATATTTGGAGGCCATTAAAATAGAACTACTTTTAAAATGGCTCCATACCACGAATAAACCCATTAAACCGGCAATTGCTGCACCCTGAAACTGTTCGTAAAAAAGGCATACCCCCACTGCGACAGCAAAAATTGCCATCAGGGCATACCTGCCAGTTGCGTTAAACATTAGCTATGGATATCCGTGAATTTATAACCTACACCCCTGATGGAATGGAAATAAACCGGGTTTTTCTGATCAGGCTCAAAATATTTACGGAAAGTCAGGATAAAGTTATCAATCGTACGCGTCGAAGGATAAACATCATAATTCCAAACTGTCTCCAGGATCTGCTCACGAGAAACCGCTTCATTCTTTCTTTCGATCAGTAATTTAAGCAGCATTGTTTCCTTTTTAGTCAGGGGAACAATCACACCATCATCCTGTTTTAATTCAAATGAATTAAAATAAATAGTTTTCTCTCCGATTTTGTAAGAATTAAGCTCTTTCAAATCATCCGATTTCATACTTCTTTTAACTAAAATACCTACCCTAAGGATCAGTTCTTCCAGGTTGAAAGGTTTAACCAGATAATCATCAGCACCTTTTTTAAGACCCATTACGCGGTCTTCGCTGGTATTCTTTGCCGTTAGAAATAAGATCGGGACTTCTGTGTTTTCTAAACGAATAGTTTCACAAACCTGGAAACCATCCATTTCAGGAAGCATTACGTCAAGAATAATCAGGTTAAAACGTTCTTCTTTAAAAATTTTCAAAGCTGTTTTACCATCCTTAACAGCATGGACTTTATATCCTTCCAGTTCAAGATTTAATTTTATTGCATCTAATAGGTGGTCTTCATCTTCGACCAATAATATTCTTAATTTCTGCATAACGATCAACTAAATGTAATTTCAAAAATTGTACCTTGAGGTACGTTGTCTCTAACGCTAATATCGGCATCATGCCTTTGCAAAACTTCTTTCACAATAAACAGACCTAAACCAGTACCCTTTGCTTTTCTTGTATTCTCTTCACCAACGCGGTAAAACTTATCAAATATGAGCATTTTCTCAGCATCCGGAATACCTGGCCCTCTATCAGAAACACGTAAAAAAGGGTGCCCATCCTGCGTTTCCAGCTCTACGCTCACTTCAGCGCACGGACCAGAATACTTGACCGCATTTTCAACCAGGTTGGTAACTACCGAAGAAAGCGTAAAAGGATCACCAGTAATTTTTACATTAGGCTGGATAGTGGGATTGATCACCTGTTCGCATCCACAAGAGTGGATCTGCAGCCTGTCTGTTATTTTCCCAACCAGTTCAGAAAAATCAAACTCTTCTTTTGGGAAAGAATAAGAGCGGTTTTCTATTTTCGTAGCCAGAAGCATATTCTCTACCAGATCATCCAGCCGCTCAATATCCTTTAGGGAATTGCTAAGCAGAGAAGTTTGACGCGCCTTATCAAGGTCCCTCTTCACGATAGTTTGCAAAGATAGTTTGATAGCCGCTAAAGGCGATTTAAGTTCGTGGGTCACTGATAACAGAAAGTTCTGCTGTTGCTCGCGCAGTTTATCTTCTTTTTTAATCGACTGATGCAGAAAATAAGCACCAATACAAAGTAAAAACAAGAATACCGATCCCTCTCCCATGACCATGGCCATTCGGGAAGGCTGAAGTTTAACGACAAGCGTTCCCCAGGAGATGAGCTGTACCAGAGAGTACAGCAGCATGAAATAGAATATGATGATCGACTTCTTCAAAATAGCTTAAAACTTTTTAAATATAGTGTTAATTTACTTATTCCTAAAAACAATGTCCAACGCTTCCAGAATTGCTCTTTTTGCTTTTTCGAGTTCAATTTTGGTATGTGCTGCAGAAACAAAACCTACCTCATAACCCGAAGGGCCTAAGTAAATTCCCCTGTTCAGCAATTCACGGTGCATTACCTTAAATTTCTCCATGCTTAGTGGATCAATATCATCCGCCGATTGGATTTTATCTTTGTCTGTAAATGCAAACCAGAAGATTGACCCAACGTTAAACACTTTAAACTTATAACTTCTTGCAGTAGCAAACCGCTGGATACTTTCCGCAAATTCGGCCGCTTTATTGTTTAGCTCTTTGTAGAAACCAGAACGCAGCAATTCTGTTAATTGCGCGATTCCTGCAGCCATAGCTACCGGATTACCCGATAATGTACCTGCCTGGTAAACACCACCATCAGGAGAAATATGGCCCATGATTTCTGCAGATGCACCATACATCCCTACAGGCAAACCACCGCCTAAAATCTTCCCATAAGTTACGATATCCGGCTTAGCACCATAATAACCTGCAGCACCTTCAAACCCTAACCTGAAACCAGTAATTACTTCATCAAAAATCAGTAAGGCACTATTATCTTTACAAATCTTCTGCAGAAACTCAATATAAGCAGCATCCTGGATCAGTAATCCATTATTAGCAGGAATACCTTCGATAATCACCGCAGCAATCTGATCTTTAAACTGATCAAAAGCCTGTGTTAAAGCAGCAGTATCATTTAGCGGTACAACAATAGTTTCAGCAGCAAAAGACTTAGGTACACCTAAAGAAGAAGTTTCACCAAAAGTAACCAGTCCTGACCCAGCTTTTACTAACAAAGAATCACTGTGTCCATGATAACACCCTTCAAATTTAAGGATCTTATCTTTTCCAGTATAGCCACGTGCCAGACGGATTGCAGACATTACAGCTTCCGTTCCAGAACTGGTAAAACGGATCTTTTCTACATGTTTGTTATGCTTAATAATTAGCTCTGCCAATTCATTTTCCAGCGCAGTTGGTGCTCCAAAACTCATACCGCTCTGCATCACTTCAGTTACTTTTTCCCGTACCTTCGGATGATTATGTCCCAATATTAATGGGCCCCAGCTTCCGCAAAAATCAATAAATTGATTGCCATCTGCATCCCATACAAAACATCCGTCACCTTTCTGAATGAACAGTGGTGTACCATATACTGATTTAAATGCACGTACAGGGGAATTAACACCGCCCGGAAAATAAGTTTTCGCCTTTTCGTATAATTCGGCAGATTTCTCTCTGGAAATATCTGGTTTGCTCCCTGGATTTGCAGGCATGTCGCCTTCGTTCCCAGAAAACATCTTTTTTAATGATTCTAACATATTAAATCCAATTCTTTTCTACCATATCCCTGATATGGTAAGTTGTAATAATACTTGCTCCTGCACGTGCAAAAGCATACATAGTTTCCATAACGATCTTCTGCTCATCAATCCACCCTTTCTGCGCAGCAGCCTTAACCATCGCATACTCACCTGATACATTATAACAAGCAATTGGCAAATCAGCATGCTGCTTCAGGTTATGAATCACATCCATATAAGCCAATGCTGGTTTTACCATCAGTACATCTGCTCCCTCACTCTGATCAAGTAATGCTTCTCTCAATGCCTCTTCAGGATTCCTGAAATCCATCTGGTAAGCTTTTCTATCACCTTTACTTGGTGCACAATCGGCAGCCTCTCTAAAAGGGCCGTAATAGGCAGATGCAAATTTAGTGGCGTGCGACATGATAGCTGTGTTTACATAGCTATGCTGATCCAGCAGATTTCTAATTGCCCCTATCCTGCCATCCATCATATCTGAAGGGGCTAGCATATCAGCTCCCGCCTGCGCATGTGTTAATGCCATTTTTGCAATTACTTCTACCGTCTGGTCATTCTGAACATAATCATCTTTCAAAATACCACAATGTCCATGCGTAGTATATGAACAAACGCAAACATCGGTAACTACATATAAATCATCACCAAAATTTTTCTTTAACTCCCGAACAGCCGTCGGCACTAAGGAGTGATCATGGTAGGCTGAATGTGCATCTTCGCTTTTTTCATCCCCTACACCGAACAACATGATCTTATTTACGCCTAATTCTAATCCTTTTTCAACATCCTTTACCAGGGTATCTATTGAAAAATGATTAACTCCCGGCATAGAATCAATTGCATGCGTCACCCCATTTCCCGGCACAATAAAGTACGGGTACATGAACATGTCTTTTGATAGCTTTGTTTCGGCCATCATTTCTCTGACAACAGGATTCTTTCTTAATCTACGTGGACGGTGCAACATAATCAACCTCTCTTTTTTTTATTTAATATCAATTCCGAATACGGCTTCTGCCAGACCAATTTCATCAGGAGAATATGGCATGGTGTATTGAACGCCCATTTCATCAAATTTCTTTCCTGTAGAATTTCCTATTGCAATTACCTGTTGTCCCGGATCAAGCAGATTATCAGCAAAATATGCCTCTACATTAGATGGACTGGTAAATATCAATATATCAGCATAAGTCTGATCGATCTCTTCTTCGATAACAGTTTCATAAATTGGCAGATCGACTATTTTAGTGTCTGCCGACAAAGATTTTTGAATGGTAAGCAGAGAATCCTGCGCTCTCGGAAAGAGAACAGTCTGGCCCTTTACCAGCGGAGCGAACTCTTCCGCTACCTCCGAAATATCCCCTGTTTCACCCACAAAGTCAGCCAATTCGCCAAATTTGCGCAGTGCATCTTCAGACCCTCTTCCGACTACCCCAAATTTTACATTTTTAGGCAATACAGGTTTAAGATTGAAGAAATACTCTACACCATTACGGCTACTAAAGAATATCCAGTTTATATGTTTAAGGTAAAAAGGATCTAGTACATTCACAATTGGAAATGTGCGGATAAGCGATCTTCCTTCAATTTCTATATTATTTTTTTCTAAAGCTTTTCTAAAATAGCTGTGTTCTCCAATTTCACGGGAGATAAACACCTTAGCAGGCAACTTCCGTGTCTCACTAAACTTAGCTACTATTTTCTCTGCTAATCCTTCAAGACTATTCACCCTCAAAAACACACGGTCAGGGAAATCATCACCAGTCGCTGCCTTAGAGGTCCACACTTCATATTTATCATTTTCTTTTCTGCAATAACAGCCTAAAGGCATATGGCAGCCACCCTCAAAAAGATTAAGGACTTTACGTTCAACAGCAATTTCTTCAGCCACATCTGCATCATTAATCTGCTGCAGTAACTCAAACAATTCCCTGTCATTTTCCCTGATCTGAATAGCCAATACACCCTGTGCAGGTGCAGGGATCAGTTCTGTAGGATCAAGTATTTCCTGATGAAATTCACTTAAATCAAGATTTAATCTTGCCACTCCTGCTTTAGCAAGCATGATTGCATCATAATTCTCATCTCTTAATTTCTGAATACGCGTATTGATATTTCCGCGAAGATCTTCGATATTTAAATCGCCCCGGTGTGCAAGCAATTGTGCTTTACGCCTGTTAGAAGATGTACCTACTTGTGCCCCTTTTTTAAGCGACAGTTTCTGCGTAACATCTACACAGTCTTTAAGTATCAATAATAACTCTGATGGATCTTCCCGTTCAGAAACAGCTGCAATTGTTAATCCTTCAGGATGTGTAGTTGGCAGATCTTTGTGGGAATGTACGGCAATATCAATAGTGCCACCTAGTAATTCTTCCTCTAGCTCTTTCGTAAAAAATCCCTTTCCTTCCAGCTTGTCCAGCCTTAGGTTAAGTATTTTATCACCTTGAGTTTTGATTATCTTTAGTTCAGATTCAACACCGATTGCAGCAAGTTTGTCTTTCGTAAAGTTAGCCTGCCATAAGGCCAGATCACTACCTCTTGTACCGATAATAAGTTTTTTCATCAGAGTATGTATATTTTTAACGGTGATGAAGCTTCCAAAAGCTTGTTTTTGATGTTTCTCTAAAATAAGCTAATGTAGGTATCACGTATTTGGATTGGCGCAAATTTAACCTAAAAGAGTTATACTCTTAATATAAAAACAAATAATGTATTTGCAGTGACTAATCAATTAGAAACTAGCTATTGTTGACCAGGATTTCTTTAGCCATCACCATAGGTACGCTGATGTACTTTTTCTCCATATAATCCATTACACGCTCTAAAACCAATCTTGAATTTTCATCAAGCGTATTGATTTCTTCAGCAAACACAATATCCAGCGCTTTAGTTTTGATCGCTTTGATCTTTTGAGGAACCTCACTCATAGCGATCTCTATTTTACGCTGGCGAAGGTCTAGATCAAATTCTTTGATGTTTTGATCAATAATTTGCTCTGCATTTATAAGTTCGTCGTAACGTTCCTGAATATTTTTGCGAGCAATTTCCTTTAAAGATTCTACCTCTATATAATGAATAGGAAAATTTTTCACTACCGCAGGTTCAACATCATTAGGAATAGCCAGGTCTACAATCACTTTCTTTCCCGTTTCGCCATTTAGCAATTTTTTATACAACTCTTCTGTGATGATCGGCTCAGTAGCCCCTGTACAAGTAATAATTACATCAAAACCTTTATCGTAATTCTCTAGTTCAGCAAGTGGATAAGCAGTACCATTTAAATCATCGGCAACGCTTTTTGCATTTTCTACTGTCCTGTTAAAGATAGAGAAATTTGAATATTTATGCTTTTTAAGATACTGCGCAAGATTTTTGTTTGTTTCACCCGTACCGATAATCAATAATCTTGAGTTCGAAGGGATAGTGAGGTCACGCAATTTGCGATAGGCCAGAGAAACAACAGAAACAGGGTTTTTAGAAATATTGGTATGCGTATAAACTTCTTTAGCAGTTTTAACCACACGGTTCATAATCATCCGCATATAATCGGCCGTAAAACCGGATAACCTACAGGCTTCATAAGCACGGCGCACTTGTGCAAGAATTTCTTTTTCTCCTACAACTAAACTTTCCAGTGAGCAGGAAGTACGCAATAAATGATTGAAAGCTTCTACTTGTTCGTAAACAGAAACACCTTCTAAAAATTTATCCATATACTGTTCTGGCAATCCCATGTCCAGCACAGTAAGAAAACGCAGGATAAAATTACGGTCTAATTCGTGACCGGTTGTAAATACAAACTCCACACGGTTACAAGTACCGATATAAAAGATCTCTTTTATATCCAATTCTTGTTGAATATTCTTTAGTCTGTCGTCCAGTGTTTGCTCGCAGATAACTAATTTCCCTAAAGATTTCAGGTCAATCTGTTTGTGTGTGAAAGCAAGTATCTTTAAATATTCCAAGGTGGGTTATATTAATTTTTTAGTGCGAACAAAAGTAATAAGACCACCATTATGGTCTGTCATTATGCTGTAATTAAGAGCAATTTAGAAAGGTTTTAAATTAGGACTCAGATACATTAAACATCTTGCCTAATTGTTTGTTTAAGTAGGTAAATAACATACAAAGACGCACATATGATAAAAAAAGAGCAATTTATTTTATCCGGTTCAGGAGATAAAACGATCTCGGGAGATGTGACGTATGACGAAATTCATACAAACCAGCCAAATATCTTGTTTGTACATGGCTTTAAAGGATTTAAAGATTGGGGGGCACACAACGTAGTGGCGAATCGGTTTGTAGAAAAAGGTTACAGGTATTTTAAATTCAATCTCAGCCACAGCGGAGTTAATGCAGAAGCACCTAACGATGTAACTGATCTGGATGCGTTCGCCTCAAATACGACTAGTAAAGAGTTAAAAGATCTGGATACAGTGATTAATTATATAACACATACTTACCCACTAAACCCGTTGTATTTGATAGGACATAGCAAGGGTGGTGGATTAGTGATCTTAAAAGGAGCAACAGATGACCGGATCAGTAAAATCGTGACCTGGTCGGCTATAGCGGATTTTAGTTCCTTATGGAAAAAAGAACAGGAAGAAGAATGGCTTGCTGAGGGACAAATATTTGTAGAGAATGCAAGAACTAAGGAAAAAATGCCGTTAAATAGTACGCTATTAAAAGATTATACAGCAAATAAATCAGCGTTTAATATTTTAAATGCGGCTTCATCATTAGAAATACCTTGGTTGATCCTTCATGGGGATGATGATATTAATGTTCCTTTCAGTGTGGCACAACAGCTGGCGCAAGCACAGCCAAATGCTAAGCTACAAAAGATAGCCGGTGCTAATCATGTATATGGTGCTTCGCACCCTTATAAAGCAGAAACTTTGCCCCCTCATTTGCAAGAGGTGTTTGATAAAACATTTGCTTTCCTGCAAGAATAACCATTCATCTTCAGCAAAAAATCACTAGCAATGCCAAAAAAGGCATTGCTTTTTTATTTTACTTCCGTCCAGTTGCCATCCTCTTTGATCAGATCAATCAGGTCATCCAGCGCAAAAGCAGAATTTACATTTTTTTTCACTACCTCCTTGCCACGGTATAGTGTAATCTTACCCGGACCTGTACCAACATAACCATAATCAGCATCAGCCATTTCACCCGGTCCGTTAACTATACAGCCCATTATACCGATTTTAATCCCTTTCAGGTGATCAGTCCGCGAACGGATGAGTTGTGTAGTTTCCTGAAGATCAAAAAGCGTTCTTCCGCAACTCGGACAAGAAATATATTCAGTTTTAGAAATCCGGGTCCGTGTTGCCTGTAAAATACCGAAACTCGTAGAATTAATCAGGGGAAGCGCTACTGATGCAGCAGCATCTATCCATACCCCATCACCGAGACCATCAGTAAATAACGCACCTAAATCTGTAGCCGCAAACAACATCAGATCATCTGCACTAATTGCTTCGTAGCTTCGTTTAATGATTACAGGCAGCTGAATATTATTCTTGATCAGATCAACAAAGAAATCACGTTGCTCGGCCATACCATGTAAAGCATGGGTTTCCAGAACGAGTACCGAAGTCTGATCCAGTGTACCTAATAAAGCAAGATCATAATCTCCCGCATTTACAGCGATCAGATTTAATATGTTATCCTTTTTATCCAAAGAAGAATAGTCTGCTAATTTAAACAGCGGGTGGCAATTCGTTTTATCCTTCAGCTCTACCCAGGTAGCATAATTGTAAACCTGACGAAGATTTCCCGGAAAAGAGAACGAAGGTAAAGCATCACCTAAATAAACCAGATCGCAAGCCTGGTCAGCCATATTATACTTATCCAGTCCCGCGTTGTACTTATAACCAGCCTCCATTAAAAAATAAGGATCCTTCAAATTTTTTGCAGACACATCCAGCATCACTACCGGATGGTGATGTCCGCCGATATGCTGTACCTGCTGCGTAAACCTCCTGCTGTAGCTATATGGATCATAAGGAAGCTGACCAACATTAATGTGTTCTTGCATTATAACTGGCGGCGATGCACGTTTCACATATCTATCTGCCAATGCTTTTGCTACAGGCGCTTCAAACTCCGGATCTTCTGTTAAAGATACCCTGATCGTATCCCCTAATCCATCTTCCAGCAAAGTACCGATACCTACTGCAGATTTAATCCTTCCATCTTCTCCGTCGCCCGCTTCTGTTACACCAAGGTGCAGCGGGTAATTCATCCCCTCCTTCACCATTGTTTCTACTAGCAGGCGATACGCCTGCACCATTACCTGTGTATTACTGGCTTTCATGGAGATCACAAGATTATAATACTTAAGATCTTCGCACATGCGGATAAATTCCATGGCCGACTCGACCATTCCCCTTGGTGTATCCCCATACTGGCTCATAATACGGTCTGATAACGAACCGTGGTTAGTACCAATCCGCATAGCAGTACCGTACTCTTTACAAATCTTAACAAGCGGAGAAAACTTCTTATAAATCCGTTCCAGCTCTGCCTGGTAAGCCAGGTGTGTGTATTCTATATTTTCAAATCTTTTCTTATCAGCATAGTTCCCGGGATTTACTCTTACCTTTTCTACGATCCGCGCAGCAGCCTCAGCAGCATTCGGAGTAAAATGTATGTCAGCAACCAAAGGCACAGTATAACCACGCATGCGTAGCTGTTTCTTAATTTCAGCCAGGTTTTCTGCTTCTTTCATACTCGGCGCTGTAATCCTGACATATTCACAACCGGATGCAACCATTCTAATTGTTTGCTCCACTGTACCGGCAGTATCCATAGTATCAGTAGTAGTCATAGATTGTATTCTTATCGGGTTCAATCCACCCATAGGAATATCACCTATCTGAACTTCACGTGTTAAAAACCTCGAATATTGATTTAAACTATTACAATATCCACCCGTTAATTCTTGTTGCGCTGAAACGTTTTCCATACTAAAGGCAAAGATAAAAGATTATTATGCACCTTACACTGTTTATGCATATTTATAGGAATTACAAGACAAAAATTACGCCTTAAAAATAATCCGATCAGATTAGCCGCTCTTTCACAACCAGTGTGTTTGCAGCAATATCATGCCAGCACTGCTGCTTCTTGTTCAAGAAACTGTAGAGATAACCAAAAAATAATGGCAGAACAGAAATGATTTTAGCTGCATTGCGTCCAAAAGCAACAGAAAGACTAATACGCCTCCCCCCCATATCGGTCACCTTAATATTCAGCAGACGCTTTCCAACTGTACCCTGACTTGCAGAGGATTCTGCAAATACGCCGTACAAGAATTTAAGAAGAGGGATTATTGGCATCAGCAATACGCCAATACTGATACGGGCAGTTTTGTCTTCAATAAAAATAAAGCTAACCAGCATCAGGAAGATGTAAAACATCGTTAGTATAAAATAGTCTATCACAGAGGCCAGCAGCCGCTGGTCAAAAGAGGCAAAATATTGCGGTGCGGTTTGCTCGAAGCTGAAACCAAAAAGCGCACGAAGTTCCGGGAACTCATGCGCTTCTTTATAATCGTCCATCCCGGGTTTGCGGACAAATGTTCCGGGTTTTATATTCATTTCTTTTAAACCATCCAGGTCATATGGCCCTTCTGGTTTTCCATTCACCACAATGGTGTAGGTATTATTCTGTTGATGATCCAAGGGAATGTTAATATCTGTGTACTTCAAAATTACTCAATCCTCCGTCCAGATTAATAAAAATCTTTTTTGCAGCTGATTTATAATTTGGTGTCTCATAATATCCATTATCAATTTTAACAAATCCTTCGAAATCACGGGCAGACAAGCCTGTTTTAGTTTTGATCACACAGCCAGATCCTTCCGGAACATTAATTTTCACATCAGCGATACCAGTTTTTACCACTACATCAGTAATAGGCAAAAGGTCCCCAATTTTAATATCCAATGAAGCAGCACCACCATCAAACTTAAACCTTCTTACTTTATATTCAGAGAAATCCATATCAACTTCCCCAGCACCCATATTTAAGTTTACAGTCCATTCCGGATTGGTATTCATCATCAAATCTACATCGTTTCCGCCATCACCGATAGACCACCTGTTTTTTGATTGCTTCATTTTAAAAGTAAGCGTATTTACCGAATCCGTACTTTCCTTCTGAAGGATAAAATTACCATTCCTGCGCTCTACATCGGCTACGAAAAGCTCATTAGTAGCCCCCTTCAAATCAAACGAAGTACCACCGCCAGAAATATTAAGCACTGTCTTTTTTGTACTATCTCCGGCAGCCATCGGTTCTGAAAAGTTGATCTTTTGTACCTCTCCATTTTTATCATCATTGATATCAATGTCTATATCTTTAGAGAACTTTTCTCCAAACCAATACTTATTTGCCGGAGGCTGCTGCCCTTTATAGAAAACAAAACCCAGCATCAACACTAGTACACCGATACAAATCATATTCCCTACCTGGGATTTATTTTTATTGAACAGTATGTTTACACCAGAGATGATCAGGAACACCGGCCAGAAGCCCCAAACGTTTCTCCAGTAAAAATCAATAATATTAAAGTTTTCCAACAAGAGGACAATACCTACAAATAGTAGTATTACGCCCCACATTACTCTGTTTAGTTTCATGATTATATTTTTTATTCCGGGAACCCGGATATAGATTCTGTTAATTATTTGTGTTTTTACCTAAATCAATTCCTGAAGATTTTGGTGTTGTAAAATCCTGCACAGGTACATCATCAGGCTGTCCTGCAGGAGTGGGTGTTGATTTTACCTCACTTGTCTGTTCTGCAGCAGCAGTAGGATTTCCTGCAGCATCTTCCTGTTCACTTTTCCAATTCTCCCAATCATTTTTACGTTTAGATTTTAAGATAAAACTTAACCCTATTGCCACAAACACCAATGGCCATAATTTACTCAGACTAAACCAGTATGGAATGATATTAAACTCATTCATTAAAAAATACAAGCCAATTACCAATAAAAACAATCCCCCTATTGTCCTGCCAGTATCACTACCTTTACGCAACGTTTTAAAGTCGGCCGGATTGGTCCAGTCTGGAGCAGCACCTGCCTGTGTTTCTGTATTTTCTGTTGAGCCAAATGGTTGCATCGGATCAAACCCTGCAGAATTCTGTTTTTTAAAATAATCATTGAATTTTGTAAACCTCGCTGCAGGATCATTGTTAACCGGCACAACAATCCACATCACTAAATAAACCAGTACACCTGTGCCTACCAGAAAAAAAGTAGATAAAACGAAAAGTAACCTGATTATAGTTACATCCACTTGCATATAGGCTGCTAACCCCGATGAAACGCCCGCAATTACTTTGTCGTGTTCGTTTCTTAATAATCTGTTTTCCATAATATAATCTCCTATATTTTAGCTGTTAAATTGCAACGGCTTGATCATGATCTCTTCAACATTCACTCCACTGCTTAAGTTCAGTATAGTGTATAAAGTAGTAGCTATATCTTCAGGCTGTACAAAACGTTCGGCTGGAATAGTTGTCCCTTCCCAGGATGATGTTAGTGTAGAACCAGGCAAAATCGCCGTTACTTTTACGTTGTATTTTGATAACTCTTGCCGCAATACATTATTAAGACTGAGCAATGCCGATTTAGTTACACAATAACTACCTGCATTTTCTATAATTTCTTTACTCGCTACAGAACCTATATTAAATAGGTGTCCGTACCCCTGATTTCGCATCAGTCTGCCAAAATATTTACCGAAATAGTATGCCGCATTCACGTTTAACAAATGCTGCTGCTCAAAATCAGCATCTTCTTCATCAAGTAATGCGCCCGGAATAAAAAGACCGGCATTGTTGACCAGCACATCTATAGTTGTAAGCTGCTGGCTAACAGCCTCACAAAACTGGTACACCTCTTCTTTGCTACTACAATCCGTCACCATATAGAAAATACTTGCCCCTGTATAAGCCAATTCATCAGCCAGTGCTTTCAGTTCTGCATTATTTCTTGCACAGATGGCAAGATTATACCCATTTTCAGCAAGTTTCACCGCGATTGCTTTTCCTATTCCTTTTGTTGCCCCTGTTATAATTGCGTTCATAATTATCTATTCCGAAGCGCAAAAAACCGCATTATTCATTAAATACCAGAATATTTTTAATAAATAATAGAAAGCCACAACAATTTTTATTGTTTCTTTGTATTATATAGTATTGATACATTAGCTAATTTCCCACCGAATGAACTTCACCAATTTTGGTAAATATCTATTGCTGCTAAAAGCAGTTTTCAGGCGACCCGAAAAATTTAAAATATATCTTAAAGCTATTTTTCAACAAATGGACTTTATTGGTGTAGGCTCTTTGGGGCTGATAGCCATTATTTCTACATTTATTGGTGCGGTAATGACTTTACAAATCGCTTTCCAGCTGGTAAGCGATTTTATTCCAAAAACCATTATCGGTTCCGTAACCCGGGATTCAAGTATCCTCGAACTAAGTCCTACAATCACGGCGATCGTTCTAGCAGGTAAAATTGGTTCCGCGATTTCATCAGAGATTGGAACAATGCGTGTAAGTGAGCAGATTGATGCCTTAGAGATTATGGGGATCAATTCTCCAGGTTACCTCATCCTACCTAAAGTTATTGCGGGGATTACGATGGTACCTGTATTGGTTATTTTTGCCATGGTGTTAAGTATTGTTGGTGGTTTTATTGGTGGTACTTTATCAGGTGCAATCTCTGCAGCAGAATATATCCAGGGTATAACGACCGATTTTAATCCGTATACCATTACTGTTGCCCTGGTCAAAGCATTTGTTTTCGGTTTTATTATCACTACAGTTCCTGCTTATGAAGGGTTTTACGTAAAAGGCGGCGCATTAGAAGTTGCACAAGCAAGCACAAGGGCAGTAGTAGTAGCCTGTATCAGTATCCTGGCCTGTGATTACATTGTAACCCAGTTATTATTATGATCGAAATCAAAGACATTGAAAAATCTTTTGGGTCGAATACCGTCCTTCAAGGCATATCCGCTAAGTTTGAAGCCGGGGTAACCAATCTGATTATTGGCGGTTCGGGCTCTGGGAAAACAACATTACTGAAATGTATGATTGGGCTCCACACACCAGAAAAAGGAACAGTAGAGTACGATGGCAGGGAATTTACCCAAATGAGTTTTGAAGAGCGTATCGAAATCCGTAAAGAGATTGGCATGCTTTTCCAGGGATCAGCCCTGTTTGATTCCATGACAGTAGAAGAAAACATTATGTTCCCGCTTAATATGTTTACCACGCAGTCTTTTGAAGAAAAATTAGAACGCGTAAATTTTTGTCTTGACCGTGTAAACCTTGTTGATAAGAATAAACTGTTCCCTGCAGAACTTTCCGGGGGGATGAAAAAACGGGTAGGTATTGCCAGAGCTATTGCGATGAACCCTAAATATCTTTTCTGTGATGAGCCTAATTCTGGCCTTGACCCTAAAACATCAATCGTTATTGATGAGCTGATCAAGGAGATTACTGAAGAATACAACACTACTACCATCGTGGTAACGCACGATATGAACTCTGTAATGGGTATTGGCGATTATATCCTTTTCTTACACGAGGGTAAAAAATTCTGGGAAGGTTCCAATAAAGAAATTGCCCATACTGATATTGAAGAACTTAACGATTTTGTTTTTGCCAGCCGTTTTATGAAAGCTGCCAAGAAAAACTTTTAATAACATTTGTACAACCCCATTTTATGATAAGCCTATTAACGCCCACGCACTGGAAAGATTATGAGTTAATTGACTGTGGCGATTTTGAGAAACTAGAAAGATTTGGCAACCTGGTCTTATCAAGACCAGAACCGCAGGCGGTTTGGAAGAAAACACTTTCAGATCAGGAGTGGAAAAAACTTACCCATATTAAATTCAAAGGCCGTTCTGCAACTTCAGGAGAATGGTTAAAGACATCTCCCCATTTACCAGACCGCTGGAATGTGGAGTATAAAAATGAAGAAGTAAAAATCAATCTTCGTCTGGGCTTAACTTCATTCAAACACGTAGGTGTTTTCCCAGAGCAAGCAGTAAACTGGGATTATATTTCATCCTCTATTAAAAGATTTAAAAACCCAAAACCAAAAGTACTTAATCTTTTCGCTTATACAGGTGCAGCATCGCTGATCTCACAGGCTTCAGGAGCAGATACTACACATGTAGATTCGATCAAACAGGTAGTAAACTGGGCCAACGAAAACCAGGAACTTTCTGGTTTAAAAGATGTAAGATGGGTAGTTGAAGATGCTTTAAAATTTGTACAACGTGAGTTGAAACGCGGAAAAAAATATAATGGTATCATATTAGACCCACCTGCATTCGGACATGGCCCGAATGGTGAAAAATGGAAACTGGAAGACCATATCCAGGAGATGATGCACGATGTGGTACAATTGCTTGATGAAGAAGAGCATTTCCTTATCTTGAATACCTATTCCTTAGGGTTCTCTTCTGTAATTGTAGAAAATTTAATTAAGACCTCTTTCCCACAAGTAAAAAACCTGGAAACTGGTGAGCTTTATTTACAGGCAACCTCAGGAATCAAATTACCATTAGGTGTCTTTGGTAAATTTAACAGTTTTGCTTCTTAAGAAGCAAAACTGTTAAATTACATGATGTTAAAGAGGTGCTGGTGGTACAAGCGCATATTGAATTTCTGGTTTTCCACGCAAGCCGCCATTAAACTTCAGCTTATAGATATTGCCTTCAGTATCTTTAATCAGATAAAAGCGATCAGTGTTGATATTAAGCGTAGTACCTGTCGATCCTGCTGTCGTTCTCCATTTTACTCCGATCATATCCTTATTACCGGAAAAAGTGATACCAGAGAGATTCGCGGTAGTAAAACTGGCATAGCCCTTTGTCTGATCTGTTCCAAAAATGATTTCGGCAGCAGTAACCCCATTCGCAAAATTAATCAGTACAAAATCCGGAGCAGCCACAGGAAGTCCTGCAGCATTTGTATAAGTCGACACTGTATATTCAATATCCCACAGTTTTTTTGCAGGCTCTACATCTAAAGTCGCCAAACTTTCAAAGGATAGGAACTTAAAATTGTAGGAAGCATCTTTAATAACCGTAGTACTACGTGGAAGTGCCGCATCTATTGTGCCGTACTGTATTTGATATCCATTTGTAGTACGGCTAACAAGTACTTTCATTAAATCACGTGCATCAATATTTCCAGCGACCCCACGATTTAATATAAATACCTTATTTTCTGATACTGCTACATCTTTCCATACTGTACCAGCAATATAATTAGTAAAATTACCTGTTACCGGATCTACAGTACTTATCGCCGCTGTACCTAAATCAAGTGCAGCGCTTCCACTGACCAGTCCTGTTACATCGGCCATAGTTACGTCACTCAAACTGGTTTTATCCAACTGGATAGCCGTTGCTCCCGTAGAATGGTTAATGATCACTCTAAAATCCGACCCGCAATAAAACCCAAGGTCCCACCCTGTTCTCAAAGTGGAGTTTTGCAGGTCCTTGCTCAAGTCCACAAATACACTATTTCTCGCATTAATCCCTTGTTCTGTACCACTTAATCCTGATAAAGTAAGCGTACTTCCCTCAGAAGGTTTAACCGTATTAATTATTATTTCTTCATCTTTACAGCTAGAAATGATGGATAACAGGCTAAACAAAACAGTACCTGCCAAGTATTTATTAAAAAATCTCATTTATCTATTCTTTTTTTGAGGACTCACCTATTTTGTAAAGATAATACTCCTGGCATGAATTGCCTATAAATTCCCCGCAATACGAAGATATAACGTATAAAGCAGCAGATTATTTATATTCATCCAAGAATGTTATACTTGTAGAATGATTTGTCAGCTGAATGTGTAGTTTTGCACCCGAAAGACAATACACTTTAATCCATTTATAACCTATGAAAATACCTCAAATCGCAGGGACTTTACTTATTGCATTTACCTCCTTAGCTCTATTTGCTAACTGTACTTCAACGACAAAAAATGATGACGGAAAAACAAAGACAGCACTTAATGCTGCTGGTGATTCCACATCAATCGCTCCCGATACCACACGTCAGCCAGTTGACACGGCCAAATATGACGCCATGCTTAAAAAATTGGCCAATGGTGATACTACTGGAAAATGGCCAGTTAAGAACCAGCCTTACCCTTTGGCAGGAGCAATCCTTCCCTTTAAACGTATCGTTGTTTATTATGGAAATTTACACTCAAAAAAAATGGGTGCATTAGGAGAATATGCACCAAAAGAAATGTGGAGCAGGTTAAATGCAGAAATTAAAAGATGGGAAAAAGCAGATCCTGCTACTCCTGTGCAGGCCGGTGTACATTATATTGCTGCTGTAGCCAGCGGCACCCCTGGAAAAGATGGAAAATACATCAATAGAATGGGCGACAAACAAATAGATTCTGTACTAGCTATTGCTAAAATGCACAATGGTATCGTATTCCTTGATCTTCAGGTAGCATTGAGCACTATTAAAGATGAATTGCCAAGAATTGAAAAGTACTTAAAAATGCCACAGGTAAACTTAGGTATAGATCCTGAATTTTCTATGAAAGACGGTGCAAAACCAGGCAAAAGAATTGGGACTTACGATGCTGCAGATATTAATTATTGTGCAGAATACCTGGCTAACCTGGTAAAAAAATACAATTTACCTCCAAAAGTATTTACGATACACCGCTTCACAAAAAAGATGGTAACCAATTACCAGAACATTAAACTTCGTCCTGAAGTTCAAATTGTAATGCATATGGATGGATGGGGTGAACCAGAACTTAAAAAAGGAACTTACCGTTATTTTATACAGAATGAGCCTGTTCAATTTACAGGATTCAAACTGTTCTACAAAAATGATATCAAAAAAGCACCGAACAGAATGATGACACCGGAAGAATTATTAAAGCTTACTCCTGCTCCGATTTACATCCAGTACCAATAAGATAAACTTTATAAAAGCGCTGCTCTAAAAGGCAGCGCTTTTTTTATCCTGATTTTGCGGACAAAGAACTTGTTGTAAAATTCTTGTTCACACAACTGTTTTATTTTAATTTAAATTAAAAATTAATAGATTTATCCAATGCAAGATTTTCCATTATATTTTGAACTGGGCTGGCAACATATTTTAGATTGGAAAGGTTACGACCACATTCTGTTTGTCATGGTGCTGTGCGGCACCTACTCATTAGTAGAATGGAGAAAGGTGCTGATCCTTGTAACAGCATTTACTATAGGTCATAGTATCACCCTTGCGCTAAGTGTGCTGAAGATCATTACTGTAAATACAAATCTGATTGAATTTTTAATCCCCGTAACCATATTAGTAACAGCAGGTACTAATATCGTATCTGGTAAATCATCCAAGCGCAAAGGCGGGATACCACTAAAGTATGTCCTAACATTATTTTTCGGGCTGATCCATGGAATGGGATTCTCCAATTACCTGAATAGTCTGCTTGGAAAAAGCACCAATATTGTAGCAGAATTATTCGCTTTCAATATTGGGCTCGAATTTGGACAAATAGTAATCGTAATTGGTATACTTCTTATCTCATCAGTACTAATTAACGTTTTCAGGGTTAAAAAATGGGACTGGAGCTTTTTTCTTTCTTCAGCAATATTTGGGATATCCTTTATTATGGCAGCAGAAAGATGGCCTGACTTATTCAGTTAGAACAATCCCAGCTGCCCTTTATCATCTATATCAACATCATCCGGGTTAGTAATCTCCAGTTTAATATCTTTTGCTGATTTCACTTCTTTAGTGACCCTGCTTTTAGCATCATCAGATTTCTTTTGCTTCGCTGGCTTAACAGTAGCTTTTTTTACTAACTCATCAGCTGAGAATATCTCGTCCGTCGCTTTATCTGGTTCAGCAGCTTTCGAAACTGGTTTAGTTTTTTCTGGTACAAGCTTTTCTTTAATAGTTTCAGCAGCAGGTTTACCGACAGCGGGAACTACAGGTGTACTTTCTTCTTTAGGAAAAATTTCCTCTGCAATAACCTTTTCCTTTACCGGCAATGGTTTCCGAACCCATTCTTTTAATACCGGTTTTACTTCAGCAGCTTTCTTTTCTTTAGCAACTTCTACTTCAGCAGGCACCGCATTTTTATCCGGTACTTCTGTGACGGGCACTTCTTTAGTTATTGCAGTTGGTTTTACCGGCTCTTCAATAATTTCGGGTTCAGCTTTAGCAGCCAGTTCTGATTCAGTTACTTTTTCAACAGGTGTTGCTCCTGTAACTTCAGGCTCATTTACAATGCCCTGGTCTTCCTCACCATCCTCTTCAGCAACCTCATTTTCGTCAGTTTCATTGGTATCAACCGCAGTTGTAACCGTTTCCGCAATAGCTGTATCATCTTTTTCGTCTGCAACAGGTTGTTCATCTACAATTTCATCAGCCAAGCCAAGCTCTACCTCTTCATTTTTACTGATATTAATCTCCTTCACATCATGCTGAGTAAGTCTGTTCCCATTAGCCCTTATACCTTTTACATCAATAAAATCGGCCAACACAATCTCTATTGTCTCCGGAATCTGCGTTTTTCCTTTTAACACATCAACGGTCAGTGTTGCTTCCGGATTACTGGTCAGGTATAAAAATTTAGATCCCGTTTCTTCACTAATCAGCGTCTGCTTTTTACCTATTGCAATAGGCTCAAATACAAAACGTTTGATAAAGTAGTTTTTTGCTTTTCCTTCATACTGTACAACTGCAAAAGCTTTTTCAGGATCAAACTTCTGGATCAGCAGCAGATCGGCATCAAAGTGATTGCTTAGTTCAAACGAACTTAGCTCGTACCAACCGTCTTTATGCACCTGCAGGATTTTGTCGTCACCATCAAATTCACCCAGGTACTTACCTCTGCCATCCACATTCAACCTTCTTAATAACTCATCATACCAAATCTTCAATCCAGATAAAGTAGATACCCCTTTACTTTTCAGTAAAATCTTCTTCACAGGATACTTAGAAACAATATTACCCTGGGAAGCACGGCCTTTAATCGCAATTTCTGCGAAGTCTACATCAAACTGCAATTTCTTCAGCTTGCTATGCGGTTTAAGCATTACCGTAATAATTTCGGCTTCCCCATTAGGATTAGGGGTGAAATATAATATTTTAGACCCTTTACTTCCTTTGGTCAGGTCATATTCTTTCTCCCGCGTAACGCCCATTACCGCAAAACGCTTGATGTAAGAAACACCACTGGCAGCATCCTTATAAATCAAATTATAGATCGTTCGCTCATCATTCTTTTTAAATACATGCGCATAAATGATGCCTTTACCCACAAACTGCTTATCAGCAACTTTGGTAATCATGCATTTACCATCTTCTCTAAATACGATGATATCATCAAGATCAGAACAATCCGCAATAAACTCATCTTTTTTCAACCCCGTTCCGATAAATCCATCTTCCCGGTTCATATATACCTTTACATTGGCAAGGGCAACCTTAGAGGCTTCTACCCTATCAAAAAGGCGGATCTCAGTCTTACGCTCCCTGCCTTTTCCATATTTATCTTTAAGCTTCTGATACCATGCAATCGCATAATCTGTAAGGTGACGAAGATGGTTTTTAACCACCTTGATCTCGTCAGACAGTGCCTTCATCTGATCATCCGCTTTTTTAACATCAAAGCGGGTAATACTGCTCA
>Ga0247730_1000107_pt1 | contig 84341 bp, 67 predicted proteins | sample UWRJL073202C2_FD_180959 | JGI IMG/M metagenome (GOLD analysis project Ga0247730, IMG submission 180959) | Plant litter microbial communities from Arlington Agricultural Research Station in Wisconsin, United States - UWRJ-L073-202C-2 | ecosystem: Environmental > Terrestrial > Plant litter >...
ACCTTCTACATAATTCAGTACAGAAAGTCCGGATGGCTTCCAATCGTAGGTGCAGTGCTCTATCGTATACCAATAATTTCTGCTTGCACCTCTTAGATCGTCAAATGAAAAAAGCAACTGTTCTGTTGATTGAAGTGCGATAACCGGCAGGGATTGCTCTTTTTGTGTGTTGTAGCATTGTACAGTTTTGATCTGTGCAGTATAAGCCTTGTTATCATACACAAATTGCGCCTGCGTTAATTGTACACCGCACAACCATAAAAAGAGCAATACAACGGGTTTAATCATTTAATTTTCTTCCAGTTCCATAATTTCAGAAGCCAGTGTTTCCCACTTGTTCTGAGCAGTATCCAGCAATTCTTTTGCTGCTAAATACTTTTTATTGGCATCGGCAAGTTTAACCTTGTCGCTATATACATTTTCATCAGCAAGTTCTACTTCGATTGCTTTCACATTCTTATTTAGCTCTTCTGCTTCCAATTCGATTTTTTGTAACTGATCGTTCAGTTTCTTTAGTAATTGCTGGCTGTTTACCGTTACAGGTTTGTCTTCCGCCTTAGGCTTTACTTCTTTTTCTGCTTTTACAGGGATACTTTTAGGGATAGGAATTATTCTTTTGCTATTCCATTCTTCGTATTCTGCATAGGTGCCAGGGTATACTTTGATTTTTTCCTCTTCGATAAACCAAATCTTGTTGGCAACATTATCAAGGAAATACCTGTCATGGGAGACAGCAATAAAAGTTCCTTCGAACTGTGCCAATGCCTGGATCAGGATATTTACCGATTGTATGTCCAGGTGATTCGTAGGCTCATCCAAGATCAGGAAGTTAGAATCTGTTGTTAGCGATTTGGCTAGAGCAACTCTCGATTTCTCTCCACCTGAAAGTACTTTGATCTTTTTGAATACATCATCTCCTGTAAAAAGGAAACAACCTAGTATACCACGCAGCTCTGTATCTGTATGTTTTGGTGCAAAAGCTTGTAATTCTTCAAGTATGGTGTTGCCAAGGTGTAAAGACTCCAGCTGATGCTGTGCAAAAAACGTAGTGGTTACATTATGGCCTGTTTCGCAAGTACCATCAAATCCTTCTACTCCGGCAACCATTCTTAGTAAAGTCGATTTACCTTTACCATTGGCACCAATTAATGCGATCTTATCACCTTTTTCGATTACCGCTTCTGCATTTTCTAAAATATCAATGTTCGGATATCTCTTAGTCGCGTTCTCAATTCGGATTACGTGGCGGCCAGAAGGTTTTGTGAACTTAAAGCTGAAGTTTACCGTAGGATTGTCATCATCAACATCTTCTACACGCTCCATTTTATCTAAAGCTTTCATGCGTGACTGGGCCATTTTAGCCTTACTCGCTTTCGCCTTAAAGCGCTCAATCAGTTTTTCTTCCTGTTTGATCTTGGCTTGCTGGTTTTTAAATTCTCCCTTTTGGATCTCACCTCGGAGTGATTTTTCTTCCAGGTAGAAAGTATAGTTTCCGGCATAAGTAGTCAGTTTTCCTTTGCGGGATTCTACTGTACGGTTAACGATCTTATCCAGGAAATACCTATCGTGAGATACGATAACGATCGCTCCTTCAAAACCTGCAAGATAAGTTTCCAGCCATTTGATAGAGGGTAAATCCATGTGGTTAGTTGGCTCATCCAATAACAGGATATCCGGTGTTTGCAAAAGGATCTTCGCCAACATTACACGCATCCTCCATCCTCCGGAAAAAGTATTCAATGGGCGGTGCTGATCTGCGGTACTGAAACCAAGACCGGCAAGGATCTCATTTGCTTTATATTCTATATTATATCCGTCCAAAGCCTCAAACTCTTCCTGCTTATCGCTCAGTTTGTTTAATACTTCTTCAGAATAATCAGTTTCTATCTTTTCTAATAATGCTTCAATTTCATCATGTATCTTATTCTGGCGCTCAAAAGCCTCCATCGCAACATGTAAAATAGTATGGTGTGATTCGTAAGAAAGCAAATCCTGGTTTAAGTAGCCTATTTTTAAATCTTTAGACATTGAAACCGATCCCGATGAAGGGGCATATTCGCCTACGATTATTTTTAGGAGGGTAGATTTTCCTGTTCCATTGGCCCCTATAAGGCCAATTCTTTCTCCTGGTTTAATGTGCCAGTTCGCTTCGTCGTATAAGGCCCTCGAACCAATGAGGAATGTTAAGTCGTTTATTGAAATCATTTGAATGCAAAAATACAATTTTTAGGCGCATATTGTTTGATTGATAAGTACATCTGTACTAATTTTCTACTTTATTATTATATCTACTAGTTAAATTCAGACAAAAAGAGGTAGAGAGTAAATTTTTTTGACGGGTATTTGCGGCATACTTTTTATCTTCGTGCCATGTATCGTTTAATCAAACCCTTGTTTTTTCAGTTTGACCCGGAAAAAGTTCATTATTTTGTGGTGCAAAGACTGAAATGGTTTCATGACTATTTCCCACTAGGCAAAACCATTATCCGCAGTAGCTTTGATATTCACATCAAAGGACTGGAACGGGAAGTGTTTGGTATTAAGTTCAGAAATCCTGTGGGTTTAGCAGCTGGTTTTGATAAAAACGGCGAATATATTGAAGCGCTAAGCGACCTGGGGTTTGGTTTTATTGAGGTGGGTACTGTAACGCCACTTCCGCAGCCAGGCAATGACAAGCCAAGAATGTTTCGTCTCACAGAAGATAGTGCGCTGATCAACCGGATGGGATTCAATAATAAGGGGGTAGATACGCTTGCAGAAAGATTAAGGGTTTTGAAGGCGAAGGACAAGAGTATAGTGATTGGCGGGAATATTGGTAAGAATAAAAATACACCGAACAAAAATGCTGTGGATGATTATGTGAAGTGTTTCGACCGCTTATTTGATGTAGTTGATTATTTTGTGGTGAATGTAAGTTCGCCAAATACCCCGGGTCTAAGGGCTTTACAGGAAAAGGAGCCTTTAACTTTATTACTAAAAACTTTGCAGGAAAAGAATGGCAAAGGTGGGGTTTCCAGACCGATTTTATTAAAAATAGCACCAGATCTCACTAATGAGCAACTAGATGATATTGTGACTATTGTAACGGAAACCGGTATTGCTGGGGTAATCGCAACAAATACTACGATAGATAGGGATGGATTGTACTCGCCTTCTGCTAAGGAAATGGGCGGACTAAGTGGAAAGCCTTTAACGCAGCGTTCTACTGAGGTGATCCGTTATTTGTCTCAAAAATCAAACAAGGCTTTTCCAATCATCGGAGTAGGCGGGATACATTCTCCGCAGGATGCAAAAGATAAACTGGAGGCCGGTGCATCATTAGTGCAGCTATACACAGGATTTATTTATGAGGGGCCGGGTATTGTTAAAAGAATTTGTAAATCCCTGGTTTAAGGGGGGAAACCAATATAAAGAGCATAAAAAAACCGTTTAGGATAGCCTAAACGGTTTTTTGTGTTTTTAACAGAAAACTTATGCTTTTAAAGCAGCGCTAAGTTGGTCTAAAAGAAGGTTGTTTTTGAACAACTGATCTTTTTTAGATTGTTGTGAACGACTTCCCAACTCAATGTTAGTAGCTAGTTTCAACGTTTTAACTTCCAAACGTGAAGTAGTCTTATTTTTTCTGTCTTTTCTTTTTAATCTAGTAACTGCCATGGTCTTAACCTTTATTTTTTTAATTTATATAAAATCTGGAGGTCGAGAGCGGATTCGAACCGCTGTACGAGGTTTTGCAGACCTCTGCCTAGCCACTCGGCCACTCGACCTGTTGAAATTCAGGTTGCAAAAATAGCAATTAATAGTTTAGATGCAATTTATTTATTGAAATTTCTTCTAATATCTGCACAAAAGATTGCTGCGGATACCGCAACGTTCAATGATTCAGCCTCTCCAACTCTGGGAATAGTTACCGGATGATCGATTAATTTAACGATTTCGGCACTTACACCCTGCCCTTCATTGCCTAAAATAACGATTCCCTGGCTTCCCCATTGTGTCTCGTAAAGACTATTTCCGTTCAACATTGCCCCAAAAACAGGAATAGTAATATCTTTAAGTAGTTCTTCCAAATCCTGATACACCACATTTACCCGGCAAAGAGAACCCATTGTTGCCTGCACAGTTTTTGGATTGTAGACTTCTACCGTATGAAGAGAACAGATTACCTGTTTAAACCCGAACCAGTCGGCTGTTCTGATAATCGTCCCCAGGTTCCCCGGGTCCTGGATACCATCCAAAACCAACGAAAAAGTATTGGTCAGCACACCTTTATCCAATATCACTGGCGTAGGTATATTTACCAATGCAAGGATACCTTGTGGTGCCTGTAAAGTACTAATCTTCTCTAATTCGGCGTTGTTTACTTCAAATAACTTTATATTTGGTGGTAATTTGGGTAGTAAAGACTGATATTCAGCCAGAAAATAGATACTATGGATCTGGTAAGCTGAGGGAATAAATTCAACAATCGATTTGATTCCTTCAATAATAAATATCCCTTGCTCTTTACGGTACTTTTTTTGATGTAACGATTTTATAAAACTTATCTGAGACTTTGAAAGCATATTCTATTTATAAGGAGAAATTCCGTTTTCCCGCAATATTACTATTTATTCTTTTCGTTACCGCTTGCTCTTCGACAAAATTTATTGAAGATGACCAGGCTATCGTTAAAAAAGTAGAAATAGACAGTATCCCTGAAAAGTACAAAGAAGAGGCGCTGAATTATATTCAGAAGGATATCCGTCCTGCTTCTAAGCTAGGGATCAATGTGGGGCTTTATAATATATTTTATACGGTTTTTAAAACTAAATCTGTCGGTAAGCCCGCACCGGTAATGGATAGTACATTGGTAGAAATCTCGCGGAACCAGATCGAAAAATACCTGGTGAGTAAAGGTTATTTTATGGCCAAGGTAAAATCAGAGATTAAAGTGAAAAAACAGCGTGCTGAAGTCGAGTTTATTGCTACGCCAGGCCCTGCTTTTTTTATTCAGAAAGTATCTTATAATATTCCCGATTCTGCAGTTAAAAAGGTGTATATGGATAAAAAAGCTCTTTTTACGCATTTACACGATGGGATGCAGTACGATGACGATTCACTTTCTTACGAACGGGAGCAAACGTACCAGCTATTGAAAGAAAACGGATACTATGATTTTTCGAGGCCCTATGTGAGGTTTACGGTAGATTCAGCATTTCAAAATAGCAAGACTGATGTGGTTATGTATATTGATACACCTGCAAAAGGCAAACATAATCAGTATACCATCGGCGAAAGTAATATTCTTATCGCACCAACAACAGAAGGGTTTGCAGATTCTATACAACTAAATCCGCGTATTTTTAGAGGCATCAGGTATACCGATCTATCAAAGCGCTTCAGAAGAAACCCTATCGTGAGATATGATTTCCTAAAGCAGGGTGAGATGTATGATATTTCGAAGGAAAACCTTACATATGACCGTCTGTATGAATTAAATGTATTTAAGAATGTTAAGATTGAATATGTAAAGGCAAAGGATAGCTCAAATAAGTTAGAGCCCATTATTCAGCTTACACCGCAAAAACGAATGAGCAACAGAATTGAGGGGGAGGTTCCATTCAATGCGGGTACAATCGGTTTTACACTAAGTAATACCTATACAAATAACAATATCTTCAGGGGAGCCGAACGATTTGAATTTCAGGTTAAAGGTGGATTACAGTCACGAATTGGTAATGGAAGTTTGTTCGGTGATATTTATCAGCGCGACTTCTCCTTGAGTGCTAGTTTGGCGGTGCCGAGGTTAATGGTCCCTTTTGATATTCCAATGATGGGGAAAAATGGAATACCTTCTACAACATTCTCTACAAGCTATGTTTACTCGCTGCAGAAAGACTTTTTTATCCGGCGTGTATTTCTTAACTCAGTAACCTATGATTGGGTAGAGACGAAGTCAAAATTGCACTCTTTCACCCCATTGAATTTTGAGTACCGCGTTGGTACTTTATTACTTGATACCACTACCGAGGAGGGCAAAAATATTATCAATACCAATTCCTATAATATCAGGTTGCTGAACAGACGTGATGTAACTGTGGGAATGAAATATGCCTACACTTTAAATGCTAACAAATTGCTGTTAAACAAAAGTTTTATCTACTTCAGGGGAAATATTGATCTGGCGGGTAATGCACTTAGTGCAGCATCAAAACTAACAGGAGGTAAAAGTGATCCGGAAGCTGGGAACTATGCCACTATTTTCGGACTTCCTTTTAATCAGTATGTGAGACCGGAAGTGGATATCAGGTGGTATAAAAGTGTGGCCCCTGAGAGACAATTTATTGCCCGGATTAATGCTGGCGTAGGTTATGCTTACGGAAATTCTTTGGCTGTACCTTTTGAAAAGCTGTTTTTTGCTGGTGGTTCAAGTGGAGTAAGAGCATGGCAGGCAAGAACACTTGGGCCGGGTAATTATAACAGGGCAGAACGTATCCCTACAGAAGATGCAAGGAAGACTTTATATGGTATAGATCAACTTGGGCAGATGCACATTGAAGCCAACCTGGAGTATCGGTATAAACTTATTGATAACTTCTTTGGTTCGAGGCTTAATGGTGCAGTATTCCTTGATGCTGGTAACGTATGGAATATTTCTTCTGGCAATTCGCAACCAGAAACCTATTTTAAATTTAAGAACCTGGCCAATCAGCTTGGTGTAGGTACAGGAATGGGGTTCCGATATGACCTTCAATATTTTATATTCAGGTTTGATGTCGGTGTAAAATTAAGGGATCCCCAGTTTGAACCTTCTCAGCAATGGGTAATCTCAAAACTGTTTAACGGTGGTAAAGAATTCCGGGCTAACTATGATGCAAATAATAGCCCGGACAGTTATCACTTTTTCCAATATAATTTTGGTATAGGTTTGCCTTTCTAAAATACGTTTTTAAGGCTGTCAAATATTGTCTCAAAGAAAGTGGAAAGGTTCAACCCGCTGCTATGGTTAAAGTAGATATAAACTAATAGGATTATTACAACAAAAATAATCAGTTTTCTGAAAGCAAATGCAATAAAGACCAGGGCCAGTGGAAATAAGACCAACCACAAACTGTTAACGGTAAAAGGGTTTAATGTTCCATCTTTTTTGTAAACATAAAGCAGCTTGCTGTGGGTGCCTTTATCATTTTGGTGCCTTACATATACAAATGCCGATTTGTCGAGTTGCATAGGCAGGATACCCACACCATCATTGAATCTTATTGGCTGTGTAAACCCACTGATCGAAAAGGTGTATAATCCATTGATACTTTCCATTGGCTGGTCCAGCGAATCTGCCGCGATAATAGCTAGTTTACTGTTCTTTAACAGGCTTTCTTTAACAATGAAATTGTTGATGTTTGCCTTCTGGGCAAAACCATAACCCGAAACTAATAAGAGTAGGAGAGCGATGTAAATTGTTTTCATTGGATTATATATTGTTTTTATCTGTAATGAAGCTTATAGGAGATAATTGATAACTTTCAGTGTACTTTATTCTATAGAACGTTTATTGTAGATGAGATACCCCAAATGTAGTAAAACGCCATTTCTTTTTATTGGATCGTCATACATATTATAACTGAAACTTATCGGGCCAACCGGAGTATGATAAACAAGGCCAACGGTACCCGCATAATGAACGTGATTAAATGTAGGTGAATTTTTAACTTCCTGGAAACCTATTTGCGTAATTTCCTGATAAGGTAAGAATAAGAAGCCTTCTACTCGCAGGTCGATGTTCCTGCGCAGACTATAAATGTTCTTTAATCCGCCAGCAAGGTAACTTGTTGCTCTAAATTTTTCGAGAAAGAGCGATCGGCTATCTTGTAGTGGATAAAATGCCGGGGATGCCAATAGGGTGGAGTAGTAGTTGAAAAACAGAGGCTGACTAGAAACGACTGCTTCTGCAAGATAGCCTAATGTGTATTTGCCCTTATGGAAAAAGAAATTTTCGTCACTGATTTTAAAGTTTAGCCATTGTCTTAGTGTCCTCGTTTCCTGTATTTCATCGGCCAGTACACTATTCCTGGAGATGTTTCCCGGCGTATAGTTTTCTTTGCCGGTAAAAAAGTTCACACTCGTCAGAAAATTCCTTCCGCGGCTGGCATATTGCTTACGGTTAAATGTATTCTGCTCAAATGCTAGTGTAGACCGTAGTCCGTTAAATACTGTTTTATCCAGTACATCTCCGATATCGAAGGTATTAGTGGGGCTGTAACGATCGTTATTATTAATGAACGAGGTGCTTAAAGTAATCCTGGTATTACGGTTGAGCGGGATGCCACCTTTAATCTCAATTTTCCGGTCGGCCTGATCAATATAGGTAGGATGAGGGTTCTCTATGAAAATCTGGCTGGTATTATAGTAGTTAAAGTGGTTATAGGTTAGTTCCCCGCTTAAAAAGAAGGGCAATCTGGATGGATAATCAATTCGTCCGTTCAGTTGGGCCGATTCATAAAAGCGGCCTGAATAGAAATCAGCACCGAAGGTATAAGCTTTCCGGTCAAGGTAATTGTATTGTATCCCAAGAAAAACGTTACTTATAGGGCGACTGGAAATTACGCCGCCAAGTTCAAGTTTAAAACTTCTTTTGGGTTGTGCAATAATTTCAAAAGTATAACTGTCCGATTTCGGATTGTAGGCTATTTTAGGGTAAATAGTTTCGAAAGTCTCATCAGCAACCAGTTTATAGTAACCCTGTTTGATATCTGCGAGGTCAAAAGTAGGCTTGTTTCTTTTGAAAAGTCGTTGTATATAGCGCTTTTGCTGACTATTTACACCGGTTACAATTACTTCATTAAAGATTAACCTGGGCTTTTTGTTATTGAAGTTATTTCTTTTGATTGCCAATTCTTCCTTAGTTACCCTGCGCTTTACTTCTTTTAAAATCTTTGGCATTTCTGCCATTGTTGCATCATATCCCTGTTTAATTAATGCAGCAACGGGATAAAAATTACTCGCAGTAAAGTCCTGCAAATCTGGCTGTATATAAGTTCCGTTTTTACCAATCAGTGTGGAGTCAGATTTTGCAAGGAACATAAATAACATCAGTCGGTTCATCAATCGCTCGTCCCCGCTTTTTGGGTACTCTTTAAAATTCTTGGCAGACACATTTACACCGATCATATAATCGGGCTTAAATTCTTTCTGCATTACATCTGCCGGGAAGTTATTGTACAATCCACCATCAAATACATATTTATTATCAAGCTTAATTGGTCTGTAAATTAAAGGCACGGTCATCGTTGCACGCACAGCTTCGGCCAGGCTTCCATTTTTTACAGTGATGCTATTTTGTGAGAACACATCAGACACCATACAACGGTAGGGTATAAATAGATTATCAAAATTATCTTTGGAAATTGCTGAAGCCTGTGATAAAAGCTCTATTAGCGCAAAATTTAATGGGATATCATTAACCAGGTTGTTCCGGAAGCTCATCCTTAAAGCCGTATCAACCGAAAGCTTAGCAGTAATCAGCGAGGCGTTGACCGCAGTTTTCTGAAAATAAAAGCTATAGTCACTTTTAAACCGTCCGCTTACCCAATCCTGAAAATCGGTAGTCAGTGCAATTTTTTCAATTTGTTCAGCGGAATATCCTGCAGCATATAATGCACCCACAATCCCGCCCATTGAAGTCCCTGTGATATAATCAACAGGAATATTATTTTCTTCCAGTGCTTTTAGCGTACCAATATGTGATAACCCTTTTGCACCTCCTCCGCTAAGCACCAAACCTACTTTTTGTGCATTAACCTGAAAAGTCCACAAACTAAATAAAAATAGAAGTATATTTCTAATAGAGACCACATCCCTAAATTACAGGTTTTCTTTTAGACCTGATTCAAAATAAAAATATTATACGTCAGAAAAGTGGCGAAGCTTACCCATAAGAAGTAAGGAATAAAGAGTAATCCTGCGGTTTTATCAATTTTATAAAACATGATCCCATTAATTAATATGACCACTAATAGCGCTATAATCTCAATCAGCGCTGCACCAATCAAGTGGTTATAGAAGAATAAAAACGACCAGGCCAGATTAAGGATCAACTGGATAAAATATACTGCTACCGTTCTTGGGAAATGGATAATCTGATCTCTTTTAACCCACACTAAATAGGCTGAAATCCCAATAATAATGAATAATGTAGACCATACTGGGCCAAACAGCCAATTTGGCGGATTAAATGAAGGTTTCTGGATGCCCGGATACCACGTTTTTACAGCGTTTATCGTAATCATACCCCCTAATACACCAAAAAATAAAGGGATAAGCAAGTTGATAACAAAGGGAAGGAATTGAAAACGTTTTTTTGGATACATGGAACTTTTTTTGGTTTTGCTCAATAATCATGCCCTGTCAGTTTAGATCCTTAAAGCAAATTTGGTTTTGCGTGTGACACAAAAAAAACTAAATTGCCGTTAAAACCCAAGCTGATGCAAGATTATAAACCTGTAGAAAATTCTCAAACTACACTTACTGAACTGATGATCCCTTCTTATTCTAATTTTGGCGGGAAGATACATGGGGGGATTATTTTAAGTCTGATGGATAAAGTGGCCTATGTTTGTGCAGCCAAACATTCTGATGGATATTGCATCACAGCCTCTATTGATGTGGTCAATTTTTTGGCTCCGGTAGAAGTCGGTGAGTTGGTATCTTTAATGGCTTCTGTAAACTATGTAGGGAAAACCTCAATGATTATCGGAATTAGGGTAATCTCAGAAAATCTGAAATCACATGTAATCAAACATACCAATACCAGCTATTTTACGATGGTCGCTATTGGCGATAATGGTAAACCGAAAGAAGTACCGGGATTAATCTTAAAAAGTCAGGATGACATCAGGCGTTTTTCTGAAGCTATGCACCGTAAGGAATTAAAGAATACTTATAAAAAAGAAGTAGCCATGATCAAAACCGTTTATGAACGTGAAAACTTCATGCAGTCATTACAATGGGAGCGTTGCAAGGTAGTGCTCTAAATATAATTTTTTATGCCCATAGCATATAAAATGATGTTAACGCCGAACTTAGTATTATCTACCGCAAGGAAGCGTTTGTTCCGAAAATCGTAGTCCCATTCGCATCCGTAGTCTTTATTACTAAATAAAACCCCAATGCGGTTATTGATCTCTATCGCTTTCAGGTAATCATGGACCAGGTCATCGCCCCATCCATTAAGCTCAAAAGACGTTGTGGGCGGCCCCTTCTCAAAGCTGAAAAATGAACTATAGATGGGATGGTTGTTGGAGATCTTCTTTAATGCATTGCGACCAAAAAGCAATGTCATCTGCGCCTCAAAGGATTTAGAAAATAAGCCATCAATATCATGGTTACAGTCGTCTACAAATACAAAACCGCCATTTTCTACATACTTCTTAAAATTGGCTGCTTCAATCTTACTAAACTGCACCAATTTATGTCCACTTAAATAGCAAAATGGATAATTGAAAATCTCCGGGCTACCTAGTTCAATCACTTTTTCTACGGGATCAAAAGGAATAGTGGTATATTCTAATAATGAATTTAAGATGTTTGCTGGCATGCGCTGATCCGTATCCCAATCACCAGAAATATATTTTAAACGCGCAAAAGTGAATTTTGACCCTAACATTTCTCTAATTTAAACCTAAATTCAAGATTATTATTAAAAATATGGCCTATGGACTTGTAATTTTTTTGATATTCTAACGATTCTGGGATTTCTGTATCTAAAATCCTCTTATCTTGAAAAAGATTTAGAATGGTTCTGTTAATTTGTAAATAATATATCTTGGAAATTTCGAAAAATAATGTAGAAATACTTGTTGCAAAGCTTGCGCTACTGAAAAAGGAGATACAAAAAATAATTGTTGGTCAGGATGTGGTGATCGAAGAAATGCTGATCGCCTTATTAGCAGGTGGTCATTGTTTACTTGAAGGGGTGCCTGGATTGGCGAAAACACTAATGGTACGTACCATGTCGCAGGCGCTGGACTTGTCTTTTCGAAGGATACAGTTTACGCCAGATTTAATGCCTACAGATATTTTGGGTACAGAGATTCTGGAAGAAGACCATATAACGGGGAAGCGGTTTTTTAAATTTAATAAAGGGCCAATTTTCGCAAACATCCTGCTGGCAGATGAGATTAACAGAACGCCACCCAAAACACAGTCGGCTTTACTGGAAGCGATGCAGGAATTTGAAGTAACTTACGGTGGACAAACCTATCCGCTTGATAAACCATTTTTTATTCTTGCCACACAGAATCCAATAGAGCAGGCAGGTACCTATCCGCTTCCAGAGGCACAGCTAGACCGGTTTCTTTTATTTGTGAAGATTGGTTACCCTACTGCAGAAGAGGAAGTACGTGTGTTAAGCAGCACGACAGGAACAAAAAAGGCTAAAATTGAGGCAATTATTGGTGCAGAAGAAATACAGCAGTTGCAAGCATTAGTTCGTGAAGTAAGTATAAGCGATGATATCGTTACTTATGTAAGTACAATGATCCGCGCTACCCGTCCCGAAACTACAGATATATCCTATATTAAAGAATGGGTACGCTGGGGTGCAGGGCCAAGGGCGGGGCAGGCGTTGATCCTTACAGCTAAAGCCAGGGCGTTGTTCCATGGCCGTTATGCAGTAATTGCAGAAGATATCCATACAATGGCTTTCCCGGTTTTGCGGCATCGGATACTAATGAATTTTAAAGCCGAAGCAGAGCAGGTGAGTTCAGATAGGGTAACACAAGAACTGATTAACCAGGTACAAAGACCGAACTGGAAATGAGCAACCTGTTAGACCCGAAAATATTAATGGCAATTAAAGAACTCTCACTGGCAGCAAAAACTACCATTGAAGGGTTGATGAATGGTATTAATAAAAGTACGGTTAAAGGTCAGGGCATGGAATTTAGTCAGTACAGAAGCTATCAGCCAGGAGACGACCTGCGGTCGCTTGATTGGAAAATGTTTGCGCGGTCTGACCGCTATTACATCCGCGAATCTGAAATAGAGACCAATATTTCGATCCGTTTAGTGGTAGACGCGAGTGCATCTATGAACCATGATGATGGTGATTTTAAAAAGATACAATATGCGCGTTATCTTGCTGCTTCATTAGCCTACCTTGGCAATTTGCAGGGTGATGCTATCGGTTTAAATATCCTGACTGAGCATGAAATTTTTTCTCTGCCAGCAAGGCAGAATTTTGATCACCTGTCCCGGATTTTCTATCAGCTGGAACAAATTGAGCCAGGCGGCAAGTTTACCGATCCGCAGCGCTATGAACCATTTTATGGTAATTCGAAGAAAAAGGAGCTGATTGTTGTAATCACCGACCTCTATCAGCATACTGAAGAGATTTTTACGTTGCTGGATACCATCAGTACGTCAAAACATGAAGTGGTCCTTTTCCATCTGATGGGTAGAAATGAATTAGAGCTGGACTTTAAAGGGTATGCTACTTTTGAGGACTTGGAAACGGGAGAAACAATTGAAATTGATCAATATAAAGCGAGGGCTGCTTATTTAACGGGTTTGAAAAGTTACTTGGAAAATGTTAAGAGTAAAGCACTTGATAAACGAATAGCTTACAGAATGTTATGTACAGATGAGCCGCTGGAAATGGCCATCCGGGATTTTTTGAACCAGAGAAAGAAATTAAAAATATAAATGCTGCAGTTTTTATCCCCTTTAGGTTTATTGGCTGCTATCGGAATTATTGTTCCGGTAGTCATACACCTATGGAATATTAAGCGTGGCAAAACACTTAAAATAGGAAGTATCTCTTTATTAGGTGAGGCTGCCAACCAGCGGTCAAGCCACCTTAAAATTGCCGATTGGCCTTTATTAATCTTACGTTGTTTATTAATATTATTGCTTGCCCTATTATTAGGCAATCCGGTATACCAGGCAAGTATCAAATCTGCCGAAGAACCAGGCTGGATCTTGTTTGAAAAACAAGGATTTGGTAGGGTATGGCAGCAAAATAGAGTAGAAATTGATTCTTTGCTTAAAAAAGGGTACGAGATCAGAGATCTTCAGGTGGGTTTTCCAAAATTGGAATTAAAAGATACAGCGACTGTTTTTTCTAGATCAGGTGCTGCTCCGCTTTCTTATTTTTCATTTATCAGGCAACTCAATGCAGAAAAAAAGCCGGGAGCAAAAGTTTACTTATACAGCGATAACCGGTTAAATAGATTTGAAGGAACACAGCCCGCAACTGCTGTCGACTTAAAATGGCGTATTCTTACGATTGATAAAAACGCGCTCGAAAAAGTAGCTGTTCCACCCGCAGATACCAGCAAATTATTGGTGCTGATCAATTCAAATGGTTTGCCTGCTGATGCTGCTTATATTAAAGCCGCAGTGGGTGCAATAGCTGATTTTGTGAAGAGAAAAATTACTATTAGGGATATCCACTCATTTGCACAAATTACTAAAGAAGCAACATTGGTTTTCTGGTTGTCTGATAAAACGGTAACTCCTAAACAATTGAAACAGCTGCCGGCCGGCATATCCTTTTTCCAATATGCGGGATTAAAAAATATACAATTACGTTCGCCCATAAATTATGCATCGGGCACTGCTGCACAAGATATCCTGCTTTTTCAGCGTAAACAATTTGATGGGAACGCTTACCAGTCTCTATGGACCGATGGATTTGGTGTCCCACTGCTTACCCTCGACTCATCAGCGATCAGGCATTATCAGTTTTACAGCAGGTTTAACCAAAGCTGGACCGGCCTTGTGTGGAGCAATGGATTAGTTGAAGCATTATTGCCCATAATTATCCCCCACCAGGAAGCTGAATTTGGCTTTACCAGAAATGCAGATACATCAAGGGTTATTAATACTTTACCTTTTCCAGTGCGCAGTACCACCATGCGCACCACGAACAATATAACGACAAAAACAGCCATACTATCTTATTACAATCAGCCCTTATCCAACCTTATCTGGTGGGTTGTTATTGCTGTTTTTTTTGTGGAACGATGGATCACTTATAGAAAAACTGGGCGTAAAGTATGAGCGTAGCCGATGGAAAACAATGGATAGAAGTACTAAAGAAAAGATGGATACTCTTTTCTCTGGGTAAAGTAGTGCTATTATCTCTTTCGGTTGCGCTGCTGATTTCGGTACTTTCTTTTCGGTTTTTTCAATTGGGTATGCCTGTCTTTGTATTTTCATTTCTCCTTATTTTTTCTCTTTTAGCACTGAAAACCAGGTTTTGGAAGATAGGTGAAAAGGAGCTCTCAAGGTTTATCGATTTTACTATCAAAGAAGTAGAAGAAAGCAGTGGGTTACTCTTCAAATCTGTGACAGAATTATCCTTTTTAGAACAACTGCAGGCAGAAAAAGTCAATTCAGTATTAGTCGTGCAAAAGCAACCCACAGCACCTTTGCAACAATTAAAAGTACCTTTAATTTGCTTCATTGCTATAGCTGCTTTTAGTTATTTCTTAATGCAACTGCCTTTCAGTACATTTTCTGCTGTACAGCCAGTGAATGTAATAAATCCGAATCCTAAACTTAAGGAAGCTATTCCCGCATCCGTTTCTACTTTTACTGTTCACATTACACCTCCGTACTATACAGGAAAGCCTGCTCGTATACAACAGCAATTCACTATCCTGGCAGAAAGCGGAGCGAAAGTAAACTGGAAAATATCCACTACACAAAGTTTAAAAAAGTTAAGCTTTATTTTTAATGACAGCCAGTCTGTACCGCTTAAAGCTGGAAACGCTGAAGGTACCTTATGGGTGCTGACCAGGGATCTGGTTAAGCCTGGTTTTTATCAATTGGTTATTGATGGAAAAAGATCTGATTTTTACCAGATTGGTATTATTGCTGATCAGCCAGTGAGCATTAAGATTAAAAAGCCTGCCCAGCACAGTACAATAGACATCGGGCAGCCCCAGCGGGTAAATTTAAGTGTGCTGATGCAGGATGATTATGGAATTACAGATGCCTATATCTCTGCTACAATGGCTAGTGGTAAAGGTGAGGCGGTAAGTTTTAAAGAGAAAAAGATATCGTTTAACCTCTCGTTCGGTGGTAAAAAACAGATAAACATAGAGAAATTGATCTCCCTTCGTGAAATGGGAATGAACCCAGGCGACGAGCTTTATTTTTACATCAGTGCTACTGATAATCACGGCCAGCTCAGCAGGTCTGATATGTACTTTGTGTCTATTCAGGATACTACAGAACTGATGAGTATGACTGGGATAGATAATGGTGTAAACCTGGTCCCTGAATATTTTAGAAGTGAAAGGCAGATCATTATTGATACCGAAAAGTTGCTGAAGGAAAAAGATGGCTTAACGGAGGCTGAATTTAAAAGGCGCAGTAATGATTTAGGGATAGACCAGAAAATGCTGAGGCTGCGTTATGGTAAATTTCTGGGGGAAGAATCTGAAGCCAGTATAGGTGGTGAGCATGAAGAAGATGGAAAGGAAGATGGTGACCATGACCACCACGAAGAACCTGCTACTGTAGGGGATGTTTCCGGGATTATGGAACAGTATGCACATAAGCATGATAATGCAGAAGATGCAACATTTTTTGAACCCCAATTAAAAGCCCAGCTTAAAGCAACATTAACTGAAATGTGGAATGCTGAACTCCGTTTACGTACTTATCGCCCTGAACAAGCATTGCCTTTTGAATATAAGGCTTTAAGGTTACTTAAAGATTTACAGCAGAAATCACGTGCATATGTTGCCAAATCTACCTTTAAAACAAGTCCGCTGAAACCAGAAAAAAGACTTACAGGAGAGTTGACGGATATTAAAGCAGGGACAAATAAAAGTACTGCAGGCACGCGAGATCAGGTGACAGCTGTACTTAAACAAGCAATAGGCGTGTTAGAAAATAAGAAGGCCAGCAATACGATGGCGCCTCAGGGCTTAAACATTTTGCTTAAAGCACAGGAAGAGCTGGTTATGCACGCATCTGTTTCTCCAGCTGTTTATTTACCTGCATTAAAGTCGCTAAAAAAGATCATTACAACGGGTCAGGACAGTCGTAGTGCTGCAAGCGATATTGCACGTGCAGAGAAAGGGATAAATCATTTACTCGGACAGCAGGAGGTTACCCCATTTCCGCAGACAAATACATCATCTTCTGCATTGACACGTTCTTATTTTAACCATTTAAAAAACCTGATGCCTTAAGATGGAAAACAACTACCCGATAATCATTGCTCTTATTGCATTGCTTGTTTTCCTAATCTATAAGGAGGTTAGCAGGACAAACCGTGCCAGGTTATTTATCCGGTTACTGGCGGCATGTATTGCTGTTTTTGCATTGGCTTTCCTGTTTTTTCCATTGAAATACAAAACATATAAAACTAAGGAAGGCGGGCAGCTTCATTTAATAACGGATGGGACGGTATTTGAAGAACTAAAAAATCAGGATTATTATACAACTGATAGCAGTGTTTTATTAAAAGGCAACGGCAGAAATGTAAAGTATATTCCAGACCTGGGTTATTACTTACAACAACATCAGGAAATTAGTGGAGTTAGCCTTTATGGAAATGGACTGGAAGCGGCCGACTTGAAATTACTAAAAAATTATAGTTACAACTTTAAGGCAGGACCTCTGCCTGCCGGCATACTTTCTTGTTCATGGCCGCAAGTGTTAAAACAAGCGGAATTACTCAACATACAAGGCGTATATAACAATACGTCAGCGCAAACAGTGAAAGTGATTTTGGAAGGATTAGGTTCGAGCCTGGACTCTATTAGTGTTTCTGGTCATTCTACTAAATTGTTCACTTTAAAAACACAGCCCCGCCAAATAGGCAGAGCACAATATAAATTAACTGCTTTGCGAGGAAATGATACCCTGCAAAAAGAGAAAATCCCATTTCAGGTAATTTCACCACCTAAAATCAAACTACTGGTATTATCTTCATTTCCAGATTTTGAATATAAATTCCTTAAAAATTGGTTATTTGAAAATAATTATCAGGTAGTTTTTCGTACCAGGATCAGTAAAGATAAATACAGTGTAGACCAACTAAATACCTCTGCCGTAAACGTAGAAACACTCTCTACAGCAGTGCTGTCTAAATTTGACGGGGTAATTGCAGATGATGATGAACTTTCTATACTAGACCCCTCTGCAGCAGCCAGTTTACGGTCGGCCGTTACCCAGGGATTAGGTCTGCTAATCCGGATGGGCGACATTAAAACTTCGTCTGTATTGGGCCGTCCGTTCAAATTATACACTGCACCAGACAGTACCGCCAAATTGTTTACACCGGTTTTTACTGGGGAAACTGGCGTGTTAAAAAAACTGCCTGTCAACCATGATTTGTATATACAGCCGCAGGTTACAGAGCAACCTTTAGTGAAAGACCAAAACGGAAAAGTACTATTAAGCACCAAACTGGCTGGAAACGGTAAAATTACAGGTTCAATAATCACCTCAACCTACAATTGGATATTAGAAGGTAACACAGCAGATTATGCCTCATTTTGGTCGGCCGTAATCAATAACACCATCCGCAAAGAAGAAAAAAACACTACCTGGCGTACTGTTCCTGCAATGCCAATAAAAGGCACACAAACGCAGCTCCTATTTCAATCTGCTGCATTAGCAGTACCAGTCGTTAGTATAGACAGTATCAAGCCTAATCTATTACAAAATGCGGTGCTCCTTTATCTATGGGAAAGTACCTTTTGGCCGCAGCATACCGGGTGGAACGAAATAAAAAAAACTGGAAATCCGGCAGCGTATCTCTTTGTATATGATAAAAACGATTGGAAAAGTACAAAACAGTATCAAATGCTAATGGAGAACACCGCTTATTCAAAAAAATATGCTTCAACAAAGGAAAATAACGAGGTTCAGTCACAAACTATCGAAAAAAGCTTCTCCAAATGGTGGTTTTTTGCTCTATTTCTTCTTTCTGTAGGATATATGTGGTTTGAAACTAAATTGTTATAGAAAATATCTTTGAAAAATACTAAATTGAAACACCTAAACTAAACCGAACTAACATTGAAAAGAAGAGATTTTATTTACTTATCAGGGATGGGAATGGGAGCGTTAATGCTACAGGACCTTGCTGCATTAGGCAATCCCATTGATCCTTTACAGGCGCTTGATGGCGTTGATGTAAAGATAAAAAAAGAGTTAGCCGATGTAGCATTAAATGCTGCAAAAGCGAAAGGGGCAACCTATACAGATATCCGTATTGGAAGATACCTGAACCAATTTGTAGCTACCCGCGAGAAAAGAGTCCAGGGAGTTGTTAATACCGAATCTTATGGTGTAGGTGTCCGTGTAATTGCAAATGGTTGCTGGGGTTTTGCAGCGACCAATACCGTTACGAAAGAAGCAGTAGCTAAAGCCGCAGAACAAGCCGTGGCAGTAGCAAAAGCAAATGCTAAAATATCTGGAGAGAACGTTCAGCTGGCTCCTCAGAAAGGATTTGGTGAGGTGAGCTGGAAAGCCCCTATTGAGATCAACACTTTTGGCGTTCCTATAAAAGAAAAAGTAGATCTTCTTTTAAATGTAAATGATATTGCCCTGCAAAACGGAGCTAACTTCGTTAACTCGGTATTGTTTGCCGTAAATGAGCAGAAATACTTTGCTTCTACAGATGGTTCTTATATAGATCAGGATATCCATAGAATTTATCCATCGTTTACCGTTACAAAAATCGATCGCACGTCAGGTAAATTTCAGACAGTAAACTCATTGAGTGCACCTTCTGGTATGGGTTACGAATACCTGAACGCCAGGCCGCAAGATAAAATTGCCGGAGTTTATACCCGTTATAAAGACAGATATGATATTTTGGAAGATGTGAAAATGGCTTCCAAAGCTGCCGATGAAAAAATAAAAGCAAAATCTGTAGAGCCAGGTAAATATGATCTGGTATTGGACCCTTCGCATTTATGGTTAACCATCCACGAATCTGTTGGTCACCCTACAGAGCTGGATAGGGTACTTGGTTATGAAGCAAATTATGCAGGTACCAGTTTCCTTACGCTAGATAAGTGGAAATCTAAAAAGTTCAACTTCGGCAGCAAGCTGGTTAATATTGTTGCAGATAAAACGCAGGTGGGCTCATTAGGCGCAGTTGGTTACGATGACGAGGGTGTGAAATGTGGTAAGTGGGACTTAATCAAGGAGGGTACACTGGTAAATTACCAGGCGATCCGTGATCAGGCGCATATTATCGGATTAGATGCTTCGCAAGGATGCTGTTATGCCCAGGGATGGGATGACGTGCAGTTCCAGCGGATGCCAAATGTATCCCTGCAGCCAGGAAAAGAGAAATTAAGTGTAGATAATATGATTAAAAATGTCGAAAAGGGTATTTATATCCTTGGTAACGGCAGTTTTTCTATTGATCAGCAGCGTTATAACTTCCAGTTTGGCGGACAATTATTCTATGAAATCAAAGAAGGGAAAATTGTTGGTATGCTGAACGATGTGGCGTACCAGTCTAACACACAAGAGTTCTGGAATTCATGCAATGCGATCTGTGATGAGAGTGATTACCGTTTAGGCGGCTCTTTCAATGACGGAAAAGGACAGCCATCTCAAAGCAGTGCTGTTTCTCATGGAAGTTCCACTACACGTTTTAATGGGGTAAATGTTATTAACACAGCAAGAAAGATCTAATCATGTCAATACTAACTAAAGAAGAAGCGCAAGCTATATTAAAAAAAGTAATCGGTTTTTCAAAAGCCGATGAATGCGAGGTGAACCTGGGTGGCTCTACAGGCGGAAATATCCGTTATGCACGTAATGCAGTATCTACTGCGGGCGAGATCAGCAATATGAGCCTTTCTGTGAACTCTACTTTTGGTAAAAAAACAGGAACTGCCTCGATCAATGAATTTGATGATGCATCATTAGAAAAGGTAGTTCGTCGTGCCGAAGAACTCGCACAGCTTTCTCCCGAAAATCCTGAATATATGCCACTATTGGGCGGTCAGGCTTTCGATGATTCTATTACTTATAATGCCGCTACGGCAGCAATGACGCCGGATACAAGAGCAGAAATGGTCTTAAAAAGTCTTACTGTGGCAAAAGAAGCCAAACTCGAAGCAGCAGGTTTCCTGGAAAACTCTAACGGCTTTAGGGCGGTGATGAATTCAAAAGGGCTTTTTGCGTACAATAAAAGTACCGATGTTTCATTTTCGGTAACTGTAAGAAACCAGGCTGGTACAGGGTCAGGCTACGTTAGTCAGTCTTTCAATGACCTGAGTAAAATGGATACTTTGGCACAAAGCAAGATCGCGGCAATGAAAGCGAATGGTTCTGCTGGTGCTAAAGCAATTGAACCAGGTAAGTATACAGTGATTCTGGAGCCTTTAGCAGCAAGTGATATGATCAGCAATATGTTCCGTGGCTTTGATGCCAGAAGTGCTGATGAAGGAAGAAGCTTTATGAGTAAAAAAGGTGGGGGCACACGTTTAGGAGAGCAGCTTTTTAGCGATAATGTAACTATATATTCTGATCCAATGAATGAAGAATTGCCTTCTGCTACCTGGAACAGTGACGGTTTGCCGCTTAAAAAAACAGTATGGGTAGATAAAGGGGTAGTTAAAAACTTAAGTTATTCCAGGTATTGGGCAAAAGAAAAAGGAGTAGCCCCACTGCCGTTCAGTAGAAGTATGATCATTGAAGGAGGTACCCAATCACTGGAAGAATTGATCAAAAGTACTGAAAAAGGAATTTTGGTTACCCGTTTCTGGTATATCCGATCTGTAGATCCACAAACACTATTGCTTACTGGGTTAACACGTGATGGTACTTTTTATATCGAAAACGGAGAGATTAAATTTCCGCTTAAAAACTTTCGCTTCAATGAGAGCCCGGTGATTATGCTGAACAATGTAGAAGCTTTTGGTAAATCGGTAAGGTCTGGCGATATGCTGGTACCGCCAATGAAAATCAGGGACTTTACTTTTACATCTTTATCGGACGCTGTTTAATAATATTAATCAATAAAACAGGGATGACCTGCCTGGTCATCCCTGTTTTATTGTCCCAAATAGTGAGGATCTCTAAACGTAGGGTTCATTTCTAAAGTTAGGATCGGCTGTAAAATCTTCCTTAAACTTTTTTGCTTTATCTGCCCATTCTGGTGCTTTTTCCTTTATGTCGTCCACAATGGATCTACCATTGATATCTTTCTTTGTTACGTATTTAATCGCACCATAAATTGCGGCACCAATTAAAGCTGTTTTCAATAATCCCATAGTATTAAGTTTTTGATGTGTTAAGATAACACATTAAGATTTAAAATGTTCCGGAAATTTTTATTCAGTTTTAATCCGCGATATACTAAAGCATAAGGCGAGAATTGCGGCAGCAAAAGCAGCCCATAGTGCGTATTGTGCAGATTGGTTGTTTTCCCATTTTCCAGCTATGGTACCAGTATGGTGCAGGCTTAAAGCAAGGCATATCCCCACGATACCGGCTCCGAGTGATTGCCCGATGGTACGTGCCGAACTTAAAATTCCCGATGCAACACCGGTGCGGTTTAGCGGCACATTGCTCATCAGTTCTTTGTTGTTAGGTGATTGAAAAAAGCCATATCCCAAGCCGCAAAGTGCCGTTCTCCAGCAAATATCCAGCATGGTAGGAGAATGATCGAGTATAGCCAGGCTAAACAATCCGGCGCCATAGATGATAATCCCGAAGGTTGATAATAGTCCTGAACTTAATTTATCTGCTAACCGGCCAGATAAAGGGGCGGCAATGGCAGTTGCAACTGGCCATGGTGTAAATAATAAGGCAGAATGTACTGGGGAGGCACCAAATGCATGTTGAAATAGGAAAGGTAAAGCAATAAAAGCAGCACCCTGCGCAATAAAGCAGCATATTGAAGTAGCTGCGGCACTAGAAAACTTGCGCGACGAAAATATGTCTAATGGAAGCAATGGAAATGGTGTTTTTCTTTGCCAAGTGATAAAAGCTATGCCAAGGATTAAACTTGCCAAGAGCTTTAGCATAGCAATGTTTAAGTGATCCCTGTCTTCCATACCGTCTAACGCCAGCATGAGTAACGTGATACTGGCTACGGATAATAAAGCTCCCAGGTAGTCGAATGGTTTGTCTTCCGGCCAACCAACTGGCAGGTGTTTAAAGGCAACTATAAATGCGGCTAATCCCAATGGGATATTTACTGCAAATAACCATGGCCAGGGTAGAAAAGAAATCATAAATCCACCTATTGTTGGTCCGGCGGTAATACCGGCAGCTACACATAGGGCGTTTATACCTAATGCCGAGCCTAATATCCTAACAGGAAACACTGTTCTGATTAAAGACATCGATGCGCAAACAAGTGCCGCAGATCCAAGTCCCTGGAAAATGCGCATGCCAACAAGCCATGATAAATCTGGGGACAACGCACATCCGGCAGAGGTAACGGTGAAAATTCCTAAGCCCAATAAATAAATGTATTTATAACCGACTTTATCACCTAACGAAGCAAAAGGTAATATAGAGATGGCGCAAGCAATCAGGTAACCGCTTACAATTAAAACTGCTCCCCGGGCAGATGCATGTAGTTCATGCTGCATGGTAGGGAGGGCAACATTGATAATGCTGCTATCTAATACTGCCATTACATTGGCAATAACCAGGCAGAAAAATATACGTTTTCTGATCGGACCAGGGATAGTATCTTCCCTTTGGATTGTAGAGAATAAACCGAAGTCTGACATTGTTAATGTAATTGGTGCAAATATCCCTTATTAAATGTTTGTTTGTCGGTTTATTATGTAATAATACAAACACAAGGGATAACATTTACGTTTAATTGTAATAATTGATCAGGAACATATAAATTAGCGATATATGTTCACGGTTACATCATTAACATCAAATATAATTATACTATGTGTGCAAAAATAGAACACCATACACAAAACATCACTTACGACGGATTATTACAGGGTAATAAGGATTGGGTTGCGGCTACATTAGCTGAAGACCCGACTTTCTTTGACCGCTTGTCGGCCGGACAAAAACCGCCAATTTTATGGATTGGTTGTTCAGATAGCAGAGTACCTGCAAATCAAATTACAAATACAGTTCCTGGGGATATTTTTGTACACCGTAACATTGCTAACGTGATTGTGCATACAGATATGAATATGTTAAGTGTACTCGATTATGCGGTAAATGTATTGGAAGTTGAGCATGTACTGGTTGTTGGCCATTACGGATGTGGAGGGGTTAATGCTGCTATGGGAAGTAAACAGGTTGGGATAATTGATAACTGGCTGACCAATATCAGGGATGTTTACCGGTTGCATGAGAATGAATTGGCTGGCGTGGTTGATGACAAACAACGTTTTGATAGGTTAGTAGAGCTGAATGTGATTGAAGGGGTGTCTAATCTGACTAAAACTTCAATTGTGCAGAACAGGTGGGCTAACGGTAAGAAGTTAGGTGTTCATGGTTGGGTTTACAGTTTGGAAACGGGGTTGATTAAAGATTTATCTGTTTCGGCTGTTTCCAATGATCAGGTTTCTGCGGTATTTAAAATGAACGATAACAAGTAATATTTTTACTTGTAAAGTGATTTTGTTTACTGGTTTAGAGGGGGGAGGATCAGCTTTGCTCGAAAAAGGATACGCTATGTTCCGGCTGCATTATCGCCCTGAAGGGGGGCACAACGCTAGGCCTGCACATTAGCGCGTATCCTTTTTCTTTATAGATAACCTCTAGCACAGTTGCATAACTATTGTGGGGACTGACTCTAAGTCTGTTAATGTTATGTTTGCCAAATCTCTTTTTCTTTATAGATAACCTCTAGCACAGTTGTATAACTATTGCGGGGACTAACTGTAAGTCTGTTAATGTTATGTTTTCCAGATCTCTTTTTCTTTATATATGACCTCTAGCACAGTTACATAACTATTGCGCAGACTAACTCTAAGTCTGTATACTTCAATAATATTATTGAATAATCAGTAACCAGCCTTTTCCTTTTGGTATTTTAATCTCATCGCCATCTTTAAACGTGGCTGCAGATTGAAAGTTTTTAATTTCAGGCGCAGTAATTACTGCCTTATCTTTATCTATACCTAACGCTTTCCAGTCTACCGTTAGTTTAGTCACTGTATCATCTTTTGCCCAGCTTGCCAGGGAAACCAATACTTTTTTATCCTTTTTATAAATTGTAACCAGCACCGCAGCATTGTCGGTTTTCACTGGATTATTATCCACCCAATACCCGATCATCTTAGTGCCAGCCATGCCGAAGTTATCCCATACCTTCCATATTGGTCGCGGGTCAGCATTTTCACTCCATGGCATCCGGTTGGTCATCCCATAAACCATTCCACGCCACGGATTACCACCACCCTGCAGCATCTCACCCATTAGTCCAAATGGAATACCAGATACTTCGGTTAAAAAGAAATCCGGGCCATTCTTTTCATAATCAAAATACTCCCCAAACCAAAGCCTGTTTAAGTAAGGGAAATGCTCCATATACAAATTAGCACTATTGTTGAAACCATCACTTTTGTTGTACTGATTGGCAGAATGTAAGTCGATAATTCCGGGATGCCCATGCTGTGTAAGTACACGTTTAACACGTTTCATCGTGATACGGTCAAACGCCACATCATCAAGATATATTCCATCTATACCTACCTGTGTAGTTAGCCAGTTCATTCCCTCTACATAGTAATTATGCCAGCGGCTCATCCCGCTATTTACAATTGCTGCGTCTTTAATTTCCGGTACATACCAGGCCGCGATATAGTTATCGCTTAAATGCTCTTGTAACCAGGAATATCCACCTCCTTTACCCGGGGAATAGATCTCATTTCCCAGACTACGCATAGGGAATGTTTCATAAGCCCTGTTAGATAGCTCGCGGACGGTATTATATATTTTCACTTTTAGCCCTTTCTGATGCGCTCTGCCGATGTAATCTTTCATCTCGGCATGTGCGATAAATGGATAATTGATAAAAGGATTAATAGGGGTAGCATGGTGGATGTTCACTACCGTTGCGCCTGTAGCTTTAATTGTATCCAGATTATTATATTTATGATAAAAACGGTTTGCCCATTGAAAATCAGTATCAATTGTATGGAAAGGAGTAATTAACAGGGTGAAATTATAATAGAGCACATCACCTTTTTTCATTTCCCTTTCACCGCTGTAATTTTCTGACAGCATAGAGGTGCCTTTTTCAGTAACCAGGATTCCCCCTTTACCACTATTGCCCCATGAGGAAGGGAGCAGCAAAGGCTTTTGCAAATAGAAGTTGGTATTAAGCGGTCGGATATACTTTTCATCGCGTAAAGAATACTGCAGTCCCGCGTTAACATCACCTATCCATGCACCATCTTGGTTTTTTGTAGCCACATCCCACTTCCATTTAACAGTATCGGGGCGGTTCCCACCTTTGTTACCTAATCCCATTAAATATCTTGAAGCCTCCCTGGTAAAAGGAAGATGCAGTTTAATATCATCTAGTTTTACATCTTGTAATGCAGAAATTTTAACAGTATAAGATAAGAAACCATCAAATTCCAATGCAGCGCCGACTTCCATTTTTAGCGCATCGGCTGTGTTTACTGCATTCCATTTGATTGTGCCGGGCATATTTTCTACATAAGTTATACCTTCACTTTTAAATTTGATATCCTTATGCGTAGCGGAATTGATTACATGAAAATGTATGGCCTCGGTGATAATGTTTTTAGGTGTTTTTGAAAGACCAGTCATTTCTGGCGTAAAAAACGTCTGGATCTTTTCAGGGAGACCACTGGGGTTTAAGGCAACTTTTCTACCGAGAAGACTGATCTCATTGTTGTTTAACTGTAGCGGCAGATACGGTTTTATCACTTCATTTTCTTGTGCCAGTGTAGAGTTTAACCACGTTAAGCGGGTTTGTTTCCATGGTTCGTTAATCCCGCCATCGGCCGCTTTTTTAGCGAGTACCTTTAAAGAAATGGAAATGATGGTTGGCTTTGCACCCACAGCATCTACTGTTATAGTACCAGTATAAGTTGCCGATTTAGCGGATTCGGGTATATTTACCAGGCACCATAAAGCTTGTACATCTCCCTTTTTTACATTTACTATATTAGTCAAAGCAGAAGCATCATATTTTACACCTGTGGTATTTAAGCAAGACAGGTATTTCGCAGATATGGTTTGGCCAGATCTGTCTTTAAGATCGCTAAATGTTAGTGTTAAATTTTGTAAGTCTTTTAAGAATGGGTAAATCCCTAACTGGAAGCTGAAATTCTCGCCTCTGCGGGCTGTATCTGCAAAAGTTGCTGGTATTCCTTTTTTTAACCAACGCTGCGGTAAATCGTGCCGCATTTTAATAGGATGCATCCGATCTTCCGTAAATACAAGATAGGTAGTTTTTGACTGTCTTTTTACTACAGCCTTAACCTCCTGTGAGGTAGCAATTACCTCCATTGGGTAAAAGCTGTTCATGGCATTGATAGCTTCAAAATAATTGAATTTTGCAAGAATTGGGTTGTTAATGTTCTTTAGCCATTCTACTGAAGCTGTGTTTTGAATGTGTTTATAAGTGGCTTGGGGGTAATTCTCACTTGCATTTAATTTATATGGGAGATAGTAAAGGAAATATTTTCCTGATCCGCTAGTCGGTTCAAATAAAATTGTGCCTTTTTCTCTGGCGATGTTTTCTGTCTTTACATTTAACACCCGCCTATTCGTTTTTGCATCTACCACAATGATCTCCTGATTGGCATTGTAATCTTGCATTCTCCATTCCAATTCTGTTTTGGCAACTTTACCGGTTTTTAAAACCTCAACCACTGCACGATGGTTACCTAAAGAATCGGGATTCCAGGAATTATGGCCATTCACATAGTGCTGCTGTGCAAATACAGAACTACAGGTGGTACATAAGCATATAAAAAGTGCTTGTTTAATCGTTTTAATAAGGTTGCAAGCCATATGATGAGGTTGGTTATACGATTTGATTTTAGATCATTATTTAAAACAAACGTAATCAATAAACTTAGTAAAAGATTGCGCAAACGTTTGATCGAAAATAAGAATATTACACTGTTTTATTTGTTAATTTGCCTTAACAAATGAGCTCCTATTTCAATAAGTTAAAGTATGTATTGCCAACGTACTTATTAGTCGTTTTTATCACCGTTACAGGGCTTGCACTAATCAGATGGCTTTTCTTTATTCAATTTTCTGTGATGGATACGAAAGAAAGTGTATGGGAAATATGGATACCTTGTGTGTTTCCATGGATACCAATCACAATCTGGTTAAGACCAAAATTCAGACTATTAAAATTTAAAAAAGACAATGATAAAAGAAGCACCTTTTTCCAAGTGATTTCATGGTTAATGCTGGCAGCAATGTTGTTTTTTTCTCAAACTTATTTAACAACAGCAACAGGAAAGCTCGAGACTTTGCGGAATATTACAGTAATTGGGGAAAAAACACCTGTCCGTTATTATAAATTAAATGAATTTGATGTAGGAGCTGATTATGGAGCTAGTTATGCAGACGTAAGTACAATAGATAAAAATAATAAGACCTTGCAGTTTGATTTATTTTTTGTGGCACCAATTACTTCTGTTAAAAATGAAAAAATCGGAGCAATTCCAAAATACTGGTATGGTGTTAAATTTCGTAGGAGAATAAGCAATCGTTTTAGTAAGGAATCTAAGGAGGAATATTATAATGAATTTTATAAAGAGTGTGTTGTTAAAATGAACAAATATGACTTTCATGCTTTAGATCATTTTGAACGGTTACCTAAATCAGATGACAACGCCTTTTTCTTAAAAGCAGTTGAACTTAGAATTAAACAAACTGCAGATCGGTCATTTACCATTCTGAAACCTATTTTCTCCTCTTATGAAAGCCGGAATGGACACAAATTATTCTGGATTTTCGGTTCTTTTGGAATTGGTATGGCTGTGTTATTGTTTTTATTAATATGGCCGGAATGTAATTACATAGAAATAAAACGACAATTGTCTGGGAAAAAGCGAAAACCTGATGAACTGGAAAGGTTGTTTAGTTATATGATACCTAAAAACGGACATTTTATGACTGCATTACTAATAGATTTTAATCTATTGTTTTTCATGATTATTGTGCTTTCTGGTAATGATATTTTTTCACCTGATGATGCAGAATTGCTTGAATGGGGTGCAAGCAGGCGTACCGAAGTTATCAACGGTGAATGGTGGCGATTATTTACAGCTATGTTTTTACAGGCCAAAATAGTGCATCTATTGTTGAATTTGTACGGTCTGGTAATTGCTGCGGTATGGGTTGAACCTATTTTAGGTAGAAAAAAATATATCGCGGTCTATCTATTATCAGGGTTATGTGCTGGCTTCATCAACATCATGTGGTACGACGATTTAATCAGTATGGGTGCTTCGGGTGCAGTGTTCGGGGTATATGGCGCATTATTCGGCCTCATGATTGCCAAGCTGATAGTAATTAAAGTGAAAAACATGATGGCGGTCCAAATTGGGATCTATTTAGCCATTAGTTTATTATGGGCGGTAACAGGTGGTATTGACATTGTTTCCCAATTCGGCGGATTGCTCTTTGGAGCCCTGATAGGTTTGATATTATATAAATTGGAAGGACTCAATAAAAAAGGAGAAAGGCAACGGGCAAATCAACAAGCTGCGTCCTAAAATCAAAAATTCAATAATTATTTTATGTACCACGCAATAATCTCTTAAATCAAGCGTCTTTATATACGAGAGCGTTAATTAGATAAGCGGGAATGGTCGATTGATTATTCCCGCTTTCTTTTTGCTTTGTCTTCAGCTAATTTGTATGTAATTGCTGCATACCTGGAATTGAACAGCTACAAATGGCAAAATGAAACCGTTTAACGGTTAATATACTGGATCAGATCCTTCTTATACATCGGCCCGATTGGTACAAAAGATTGATTACTCAAAATTAGATTGCTCTGTACAATCCGTTCCACATATGTTTTATTTATAATATAAGAACGGTGCGCTTGTAAAAAAAGATCCGGGTTTAGCTGTTCCAAAATTCCTTTCATAGTTTGGTAAACCAGATAAGATTGTTCTGCAGTATTGATCTTTATATAATCTTTAGAACCTTCAATATAAATAATGTCCTGCTGTTTAAGGTTTAGCATTCCTTGTTTATCTTTAATCAGCAAATAATTAGCAGTGTCTTGTGCAGGTGGTGACTTACGTTCTGCTTTTTGAACAGCTTTAATGAAACGCTCGTAAGAAAACGGTTTTAATAGATAATCGATAGCATCGAGCTCAAATCCCTCAAAAGCATACTGTTTGTAAGCCGTAGTAAAGATGGTTTGTGGTGCATTTTCAAGTGCTTTCAGAAATTGGATACCGTTAACTAATGGCATTTCAATATCCAGAAATAGAAGATCCACTTGATGTTTGCCCAAATACTCAAAAGCCTCTACAGCATTTCGGAAGGCGGCCAGAAGTGATAATCCAGGAGTTTCGTTAATATAATGTTCCAGCACTTGGTGCGCGAAAGGTTCATCATCAATTATTATACACTTCATTATAGATTTATTATCACTTCCGCAATATATTGATTGTTAATTTCATTGATAGTCAGTTCGTATTTATCCGGATAATACAGATCGAGTCTTTTTCGGATGTTTACCAAACCAATACCTCCAGGTTTCTTTTTTAGTCCGGGTGGAGCTGGATCAAGCTTGTCATTTTTAATAGTAAATGTGAGTTTGTTACCTGATACATTTAATACAGCCTCTACACCAGCTTTGTCTTCCAGTTTATGTCGCCCATGTTTAAAACTGTTCTCTACTAATGGTAAAAATAATAAAGGCGGGATTCTTATGGTCCCTTTGATAACGGGTGTTTGCAAAGTAATAGCTGCCTTGGGGAATTTTTTCTGTTCCAATTCAAAGTAACCTTTTAAAAAATTTGTTTCATCATCCAGTGTTACTTCCTCCTGGTCACAATCATATAATATGTATTGCATCATTTGAGAGAGTAATAAGATAAACCGGGGTGTTTCTTTAGACCCTGTTAAGCTCATGCCATATAAGCTATTTAAAGTGTTAAACAAAAAATGAGGCTGCAGCTGTGTTTTAAGCATTGTAAGCTGTAACTGTAGATGGTCGGTCTCAATTTTATGTCGCTGCACTTCATTTTGATAAGAGAACCTGGCTAGTGCAATACAGAAAAATGCAATGAAATCCGTCAGTATTAAATCGAGCTCCCAATAACCTGTAGAATTCAAGAAAAACTGATTTACCGTTTCTCCTGCTGTTAATTTTGCGCCTAACCAGCTCATTGCAAAATTAGTATAGGGAACTACCAGTATAAAGCAGACCAGCGTTACAATCACCACGAGCAGATATCTTTTGCGCTGCATTAAAGCTGGTATTGCCCAGCGGTAATAAGGTATCAATATCAGGGTAGAACAAATGCTATAAACGCAGATTTCCAGGTAAGGTAAATTGTTGTTAAATATTCTTGGCAGTGCTCCTTTCTGCAAGTAAAAGGAATATTTATACAGACTTACATATAAGAACCAGATGATGGCTTCAAATACAAGAGGGAAAGTAAAGACGGGTTTCTTAATCACAAAGCTAAAGTCGTATAAATTATTTATTGCAAGGTATGCTGTACGACTAAACCTCTGTTTTGCACGATGAAACTTCAGTTGCGGTTTTCGTAGTTCAGGTTAGTCTTTTAGTCGAATATAAGATAATTGACCCTGTTTTTTTGAATTGATTTGCGGTATCAAATAAATAAATTATGAAGAAACTTACTCAATTATCAACCTTGCTGCTCCTTTTTATTGCTTTTACTGCTCATGCACAAAATATTAAAATTAAAGGTTCGATCTATTCCCCCACTCTGGAACCCATACAAGATGTTACTCTTATTTTGAAAGGAACTGCCGGTAAACAACTACAAAGCATAACCAACCAGGCGCGGGTAAATATGAATTTGTCCCTATAAAAAAAGAAGCGGTTTATTCTTTAAAAATCACACACTTGGGTTACACTACAGTGGATACTGTGATTACTGTGGCCTATAATGATACTGCAAGTGTAATCCGGCTTAAACCCATATACCTTACTCTTGAAGCCAATCAGATGAATATGGTTACCATCGAAGCGAAAAAGAAAGTGATTGAAATACGCGGAAATAAGGTGCTGTTTAATGTAGCGCAAAGCCCTATTGCTTCTGGAAAGACGCTTTATGATGCAATTAAACAAATGCCAGGTGTATTTGAACAAAACAATGCACTTGCTTATCAGGGGAAAAAGATTGCCATTTACATTGACGGCCGACAAAATTATTTAAGTGGGGAAGAGCTTAAGACCTACTTGCAGAGTCAGCCTGCAAATACTGTAGATCAAATTGAAATATTAGCCAATCCTTCAGCAAAATATGATGCACAAGGAGGAAGTGTAATGAATATTAAGTCTATAGTAAATAAAAATTATGGGACCAACGGTAGTTTGGTGTTGGGCAGCGGATTAGGGAAACACTTGCAAAATAATGAGGGAATTAACCAGAATTACAGAACTAATGGGGTTAATGTTTATGGAAGCTATAACCATTCTTACATCAAAAAGTATAATAACACCTTTTCGGATAGGGTGCAGGCGGTGGATTTAAATGTTATCAGCGATGAGAAAAGTACCCGGGCCACGGATGGTCATTCTGTAAAGGCCGGGATAGATTGGGACCTTAATAAAAAAAATACGATAGGTTTTTTACTAAAAGGAACTTTAATGAATATCAATCGTGAATGGAAAAATTCTACTTTATTGGATTATGCTGGTAACCGGGCAGACTCTACCTCCTATGTAAATACCAAAGGAACAGGTAAATATACTATACCGTCTTTTAATGTTTTTTATAAATCTATATTAGACACTTCAAAAAGAGCTTTAACCTTTAATCTGGATTATTTTAAATATGATAAATCATCACAAAATAATTATACCACCACTTTCTTTGATGCGCAGCAAACCGAATACGAACAAGCGCTTTTACTCCGGGATAATTCTCCTACAGTAAACCAGGTTTATGCGTTTGCGGCAGATTATGTTAATCCGCTAAAAAACGGAAGCGTAGAGGCAGGGATAAAAACTTATTTTACCAAGACAAATAATAATACCTTATGGGAAACGAATGCTAACCAAGAATGGATTTATGATGCCACCAGGAGCAACCATTTTATCTATAAAGAGTTGATTAGCGCGGCTTATTTAAATTATAATGGCACTTTTAAGAAAGTTACCGTTACAGGCGGATTAAGGTATGAGCTGACAAACACAAAGGGTGAGCTTAAAACCGGTGATACAACAACGAACCGTAATTATTCAAATTTGTTTCCTGCCGTCAATATCGCTTACAATGCCAATGAAAACAACGCCTTTGGCGTAAGCTACCGTAAAAGTATCCAGCGTTTCGGTTTTGATGTGGTTAATCCTTTCATTCTGTATAAAAACCAATATGCCTATTATCAGGGGAACCCGAATATCAGACCAGAGATCAGCCATAATTTTGATATTAGTTATACGTACAAAAGTTCTTTATCATTTAAACTAAATTACACTAAAGCTAATGATGCCTTGGCACCAGTTTACTTTAATGGGGCAGACAATGTGTTGATTTCATCACAGGATAATTTGAGCAACAGCAGTACGTTTTATTTTTCTAATGATTACTATACTTCTATAAAAGGTGTCTGGGATATATCCCTCTCTAATATGGTGGGTTTTATCAAGTTTAACCAACTGGTTGACGGTAAAAATATATTAAATAATAGTAATTGGGTGTACCAGGCAACCATGTCTAATAGTTTTAATATGGGGAAAGGCTGGAGTTCAGAAGTTTTTGTAATGTACCTTTCACCGTTTTCACAGGGGATCTATAAAACAAAAAGCCTATTTGAATTAGACTTGGGTGTGAGCAAATCCATCCTAAAGAAGAAAGCAAATATTAGGTTCTCTGTTGATGATATTTTTAACACCTATAACCAGCGCTATACTGTAGATTATCAAGGGGTAAATGCCTATTATAATCAGAAGAGTGAAAGCCGTTTTTTTAACTTGTCTTTCTCTTATAAATTCGGAAGTTCGAGTGTGAAGAGCAGCAAAACACGTAAAATAAATGCAGATGAGATCAGAAGCAGAATGAATTAATAACAATATATTTAATTGGAGACAAATAAATTGAAGATAATACTATTGATCAAATAAAAGAATCATCGCCAAGAAGAAACTTTATTAAGTCGGCCGTCTTAACTGGTTTTGCTACAGTAATTGCGCCAGCAATTGGCTTGGCTAACGAACGGCAGCCAGAAAGCATTATTCGTGAAGAGAAAAACAAGGTTTTTCTCTTCACGAATAATGCTTTCGATCACAGATGGAAAGCGTGGAAGAACGGAAGATTTAAACCATATCATAGGGCATGGTTATGTATTTGGTGTATCCAGCAGGATTGGTGCAGATTTTCCTGAAGCGGGATTTAAGTTTTATAACCGCGGCATTAGCGGAAACAAACTGTCTGATCTTGATAAACGCTGGCAGACAGACACAATGGATCTGAAACCTGATGTGCTTAGTATACTGATTGGCATAAATGACGTGGTTGCGGTTACAGACAACCAAGCCGAAATCGGGGATGCAACACAATTTGAAGTTGTTCTGCGCAAGCTGTTACAACAGGTTAAGACCGCTAATCCAACTGTTCTACTAGTTTTAGGGATTCCATTCGTATATCCGGTTGGGAAACGGAAAGAGAACTGGCCCTTGTGGCAAAATAAAACCTTACAGCGCGCAGCAAAAGTCCGTAAGCTTGCTGCAGAGTTTAATGCCGTTATTGTTGACTATCCATTGGTATTTGAGCGTGCAATGAACAAAGCTACTCCGGATTACTGGGTGTGGGATGGGATCCATCCTACGATTTTTGGTCATGAACTAATGGCAAGGGAGTGGATTGAGCAGGTAAGCAAACGGTTAAAGTTTTTGAAATTTTATAAATAACATTCCCTTTTTATTTTACTGACAATTATAAAGTGAAAAATATCTTTGTTGTCTCGCCTGCGAATATTGAAGATTTCTTACTTCTCCAATTTAACAAAATTCAATTATTAATAGAAATATAGGCAGAGACTTCAAAAGAAGCCCCTGCTATAGCATTGGTGTGTGTATATGTTTGACTAGTTGTAGTTAACCTGGAATGTTCCAACAGGGAACGGACTTATAGTTGCTGGTGGTTCTACTAATAAGCCACGGAAAATTATTGAAGCAGTTTTGTAACGCGTATTATTGTAATTTACTACAGCGGTACCTAATGTGGCTGTATTAGTCGCATTCCTGATTTCAAAAGTTATTCCAGCTGGAGTTGCTGGAGTTGTAGGCGCAGCATATTTTTTGAACTCTGAAATTCCTTTATAAGGTAAAGCCGTTACCTCATTTGTAGTAGCCGCTGCAATTCTTATGTTAACATTAACGCTATTTGGTGATAAATTCACAAAACGGATATACATCGCGGCTTCTGCATTAACAGCACTAGAATTAATGTAAGGGAAATTGCTTTCTACACGGAACATAGTATCTATAGCTGTAGTTGTACCTGAGATGTACAATGTACTTATCGGTTTTAAATCTATGGTACGTTGAAATAATTTTGCATTAGTATCCAATGATTTTACTACTGTAATGGTGTTACTACCTGTAAAAGCACCGTATACACCACTTGCATAATTTGCAAGATCCAGTGCTTTCGAATACGCGAAACCGCTTCCTGCACCTGGATTAACTTTTATGGCCCCAATTCCAGCACCGGCATTAACCACTGTAATATTAGCTGTAGCCCTAAATTCATAATCATCCCTTTCACAGGCTGATCCTAAACACAGTAGGAAAACTGAGAGTACGCTGTATAGAATTTTTTTCATGTCTTATTTATTTTGTTGTTTTATAAAGTTGAAGTCTTGCAGTAGGTGTTAAGTAGGGTAAGCTGGCTAGGAGAAAGATTTGCTGTAGACAGCAGCAATAACTTTCTATAAATAATACTCCTACCTGGTTGTTTGGTTGTGTTTATTTTATTGAGTTGATTTACTGCATAATATCACTCCTTTCCTTATTTAGCTGCTTATAAGAATACAGTATAAATTAGGGGCGTGTTCTCCTATCATCTATCAAAATATATTATCAGGAATTATTGTGTTATCAGGTTTTTAGAATGAAATAAATCTATTTTAACAGTAGCCTTACGTTGCGGGGTTATGATTTTTTATAGGTTTTAACTAACGGGATCAGGGAAAATAAAATTACTTTTGGCAGGTACCATCCCTGGTAAAATCAATTTAATATTTAGAATGGCTGAGATCAAGTGGCAACGTGTAACAAGAGCAGATGGGAAAGCAATTAACCTGGTTCAAAGGAGAGGGCATTTATCTTACTGCTATAATGATTGCTGCTGTGGAAGAACAGACAGGGGGTACAGCGCTGTACCTGTAGATTTATATAAAAGTGAGTGGCTGCGCCGTAAATTACGGAATGTAGTACACATGACAAAAGGTGGCTGTCTGGGTCCCTGTACACTGGCTAATGTGCTTACCTGTTGTTTGATGGGCATTCAGTCTGGTTTCATTCGATTAATAGCGGTTGGCAGGTACTGCTATTTTTGATTATATAGAAAGTATGATGGTGGCCGATAATTTTCAGGTGCCGCCAGCAGAACTTAACGAATACGTGTTTCAATTTTATACCTGGAAGGGATCAGAAGCACCCGCTATATCCGGTCCGGCAGACCAGGCAAAAGAAGGAATTGTCTTTTTAAGCCATGCTGATACCGATCTGCTTACTTTACACCGTGTAATACAATCCTTACCAGAAGATTTCCCGAGAACATTGGGTATTAATTTACTGGCAATAAAAACGGAAGCGCACATGTCACAATTGCTGGATAGGGAAATTGCTGGTGCAAAAATTATTATCCTAAGAATATTGGGCAGGCCAAGTACGGTCCCTGGTTTCAGCGAGCTCATACAGCGGGTGCAAAAACAAGGTCAGCATTTAATCATTGTTAGTGGAACCAGTGCTTTTAATCCTGAATATGCCGCTGCATTTACAGTTACACCTGTAATATTGCAGGAAACGCTAAACTACCTTGATGCTGGCGGCCATACCAATGTAGTTTCGCTGCTTCATTTTCTTTCAGACCACCTGCTGATGACCGGCTTTGGTTTCGATGCCCCGGTTATTTTACCGCAACATGGAATATACCATCCCGAATTGCCCGAAAATGCTAGTTTAACAGATTGGTCGTTACGGTGTAATCCGGCATTTTCAACAATAGGGATTACTTTTACAGGGCACATTATATCAGTGGCAATACAGCATTTATTGATGCGCTGATCAGGGTGCTCGAAGACCGGGATGTGAATGTTCTTCCAATATATACAGCATCATTGAAAGCCATAGATGAATTTGGATGGCCAGCTGCCTTTCAGTTCTTTAAGCATACATCAGGGATTATCATAGATGTATTAATTAATACCGTTTCATTTGCTATGCAAGAAGGCAATGCGGTAAACTCAAATGAAGATATACTCCAGCAATTAGATGTACCAATATTAAACAAAGTATTCACTATAAATTTATATCTATTGTCCTCTTCGTATTGATAGCTATTGGGGCTTGTCAACGGGATTTCTACAAAAGCGGTGCAAACCAAAATGAACTGCAGAGATGCCTATTGGAAAAGCTAATATTAAATACGCAAGGGGATTTAGCATCCTTTATTACAAGAAATTTAAGTTGGTAAATGTGTACAACTATAATAACGGCCAAATAGATACTTTACAATATTTATTGATTAAAAGAGGTGGTACAATCCCTGCTGGTTTTCCAAAAGCACAAATAATAGAGACCCCAATCAAATCTATTATCGGCATGTCATCTATGCATGTTGCATTAGTTGATTTTGCGGAAGCAGGTGGTATCTTAACCGGACTGGGTAATTTAAAATATGTTAGTTCGCCCGAAGTTAGAAATTACATTAAAGAAGGTAAAATAAAAGAAGAGGGGCAGGAGACCAATATTAATAATGAGCTAGTGCTAACTATTCGCCCATCTGTAATTATGGCAGTGGGAAATGCAACGGCTAATATTAACAGGTTTAAAATCTTAACAGACGCGGGTATTCCTGTTGTACAGAATGCAGAATATTTAGAAAGCACGCCACTCGGAAGGGCAGAATGGGTAAAACTAATGGGCGCATTAGTCGAAAAAGAAGCACTGGTCAGTAAGAAATTTGATGTGATTGATCTAGAATACAATCGATTAGCTGTGCTTGCTGTAAAAGCACCTAATAAGCCGCATGTAATTACAACTATGCCTGTAAAAGGGGTATGGTATGTGCCAGAAGGGAATAGTTACCTCACCCATTTTTTAAAAGATGCTGGCGCAATATCAAAATGGTCGGATGTCCAAGGGATAGGTACTTTGCCACTCTCTTTTGAAGTAGTGGCGCCCGAAGCATTAAAAGCAGATTTCTGGTTAAACATAGGCTATGTGAACAGCCAGCAGGAGATGACTGCAAGAGACAGTCGTTTGCTGATTTTCACCTGTTCAAAAATGGTAATGTATACAATTATAATAAAAAAACAAATGATGCAGGAGCTAATGATTACTGGGAATCGGGAGCTGTAAACCCACAATTGGTTTTGTCGGACTTAATCAAGATTTTACATCCTGAATTGTTACCAAAGCATCAGCTTGTTTACTACCACCAGCTTAAATAAACCAATACTACTTACTTACTTACTTACTTACTTACTTCTTGCAAAGAAAATATTTTCAATAGTGCTGATATTATTCCCGAAATAAAAGTGGAAGTAACTGGCCAGTATATTTTGATTTTGGAAGATTGGCAGGTTAAGTACCTCATTGCGGGCGTTCCATATTAGTATATCAGTATTTTGCTGCGGAATTTCAACAGATGGTTCCTTTATAATCTGGGAATAATGAAACTCATGACCTTTAAGTTCTATCCCATTAACATTTATTCTTTTATAACCAATTGATAACTTTTTATGCTGCATGCCCGTAGCAATAGGTAAAATGCCAGTCATGGGATAGGCTGTACCCTCTTCATCAGCAATGTAATTACCCAGGTACATCATTCCGCCACATTCTGCCAGGATCTTTCCTCCATTTATGTGAAAATTGTACAGCTGCTCCCTGAGAGTTTTATTGGCAGCTAAAGCTTTGAGATGTAGTTCAGGATATCCGCCGGGCAAATAAATCAGGTCGGCTGAAGGAAGAACAGTGTCTTGTAGCGGACTAAAATAGCTGATTTTACCAATTGTAGATAAAGCATTGATGTTTTCAGCATAAGTGAAATTGAAAGCCTCATCATTTGCAATCAATATCTTTCTTACTGTATCAGGTTTTGTTGGTGCTACCGGTGCTTTATTATTTTGCAATATTACTTGTTCCTGTGATTTATCTTCGATTAACGGCCTCGAAGTGATCCTCATTAACTCCTCCAGATCAATGTGTTTACTGATATGAATGGCAGCTTGTTCAATAATAGCATCGTGGTCAATTTCATTACCTGTTTTTAAGCCCAGATGTCTTGATGGAATTTGAATAGCTGAATTTGCAGGTAAAAATCCTAGTGGAGTAATGCCAACATCTTCAGCTGCTTCTTTTAATAGCTTATAATGCGATTCATGTTCTACAAAATTGAAGATTACACCTGCTATTTGTAAATCCGGACAAAGCATTTTAAATCCTAGTAATAAAGCTGCTGCAGAATAAGCCATTGCTTTAGCATTTATAACCATAATTACAGGGATGTTTAGTAAAAGAGCAATGTCTGCACTACTGCCTTCCATCTTAATTGACCCATCAAAAAGTCCCATAACACCTTCGGTAACTACTACATCAGCTTTATATAGATAATCGGCATATAACTCTTTAATATGTGCGTCACCCATCATAAATCGATCTAGATTGATGCTTTGCTTTCTCGACGCAATAGTATGAAGTTTTGTATCGAGGTAATCAGGGCCACATTTGAATGGCTGTACCGCCAGCCCCTGGTTGCTTAATGCGCGTAAAATCCCTAAAGTGACAGTTGTTTTACCTGCCCCGCTGTGGGCTGCTGCGATTAGAAATTGCGGTTTCATATATTGGTAAGCTATTAAAATAAATTTTGCTGGTTAGCTCCATTGCAATAGTAGGTATAGTGCAACAAAGTACTAATTTGGAATATGAATTTTATTTTAATGTCGGATATTATTAATAGCCAAAAAAGTGATCAAATACAGTTAGTTTTATAATTGGTGCTGATAAGAGTATGACCCTTTTAAGACTAGACTCGATAGATATTGCACTTAAAAATAAGTTAACGAATCTTAAATAGATAAGTCCTGTAGTTCAATTACAGAAATAAAATTGATGTAGGAAAAGATTTTGTGAAATCTTACTCCGCATAATAAATCTCTGTTTCTGTCTTTTTATATCGAAATATCATGTTAAAAAAATTAGATTTGTATAGCGTCAAAATAGCAGAATCAGGTCAAATGAATAGTAACAAAAAAGATAACCCAGTGTCTGTTCTTCTAAATTACTTTGATCGCATGATAGAGCTTTCTAGCGAGGAACGGGAGCTTGTCACCTCAAAATTTCACTGGCGTCAGTACAAAAAACATCAGTTTATATTGCAGGAAGGGGATATCTGCCACCATTTTAATTTCGTTTTAAATGGCTGTTTACGTATATATAAATCTACAGAGAGTGGTGGGATTCATATTCTACAGTTTGCTGTTGAAAATTGGTGGATCAATGATATCAATAGTTTTCATAAGCAAAAACCTTCCGTACTGAATATCGATGCAATCGAGGAAACAGAGATCTTTCAGATCACATTAGATGATCTGAAAGATCTCTATTTAAAAGCACCAAAATTTGAGAGAATATTCAGGATCTTAGTGGAAAACGCTTATTTTAAGTTACAGGAGCGTTTATTATTAAATATAAGTTCTACTGCTGAGGAACGTTATTGTTATTTTTGTGATACCTATCCCTATCTGTTACAAAGGTTGTCCCAAATACAAATAGCTGCCTACCTTGGTATAACTCCGGAATTTCTAAGCAGAATAAAAAAGAAATCATTACTGGGCGGCGCATCATAGTCATAAACTAGATCAATGTAATTTCTTGATCTAGTTCATTTTTTATGCTGAAATCGAGATGCAAATTTGCTGTATAAAATTTAAAGCAAAATCATGGAAAATTCAACAGCAACACCCTTGGAAGTAATCCAACAATTTCTGGCAAATACCACAAATCCAGAAGTAATGAGACCTATCGTTGCAGATGACGCAACCTACATCTCATTGAACTTTGACAATCCCGAATTGAAGAAAATATTACCTTGGACCGGTACTTACAAAGGAGGGCCACAGGCTTTCATCGATACTTTTGCAGGTGTTAATAAATTCTGGACTAACCAGGATTTCCAGGTGCAGGATATCTTTTCTGCTGACGAAAAGGTAGCCGTATTTGGTAGCTTCACCTATACCTCAAGAACGCTTAACAAAGTGATTACATCCCCATTTTCAATCCTTGCAAAGGTTAAGGATGGTAAAATCTATCATTTTATGTTTATGGAAGATACTTTTGGGACTGCCGGAACATTCAGAAAAACTCCAGCAGGAACTTTCCACAGTGACCCGGAGGAAAAACCTTTTGATTTATAAATCAAGACTATATTAACTTCAACACCCCCCTGAACATTACTGTTTAGGGGGTTAAATGACACTTCAGGCTTGAATATTCTAGCCTTAGCAGTAAACATCCTCGCGCCAGTAAGACCAGCTGTTTTTATGACAGCACCTTCCTGGGCCAGGTTCCCGTAAAGGATGGCCAATCCAGTGGTTAGAGAGAATGATTATCTACCTATGATAGCCGTCTAATAGGTGACTTCAATTATCCGGTCTATCTCAACAAAAAAAGGTGCTAGATCTTTTAAATCTAACACCTTTCATGGTGCTCCCGAAGGGATTCGAACCCCCATCGTTGGTACCGGAAACCAAAATTCTATCCATTGAACTACGGAAGCAAGACCGCGAAGATAGGAATTCAATTGTTTAAATCCATATTTTTCATTGTTAAAATATTTAATTGAAATATCCTGATAACCAGGCAGGAATAACTACTCCTTGCCTAAATTGCCAGTAAGAGACAGGATTTCAAAGGTGTAGGTTAGCTGTGTTTTGTTTTTTTCGTAACACTGCAACGCATCCCAAAGACTAGCGAACCTAATCGATTCCAGGTTATTTTTAACATCTTTGCAAAAAGCGATTACCCCGTAATCCTTCCATTCATTGTCACTTGTAGAAAGCTCGATAAAAGGCTGGGAGTCCCCTTGTGTTAATAGCGTCATTCTAAAAATATTTAAAATGTCGTTTAATAACCGAAAAGGTGACTCGCTATCCCGATATAAATCCGGAAATAAGTCTTGATTATGAATTTCTTTGATGCTTCTTTCCAGCGCAATTACCTGTTTAAGGAAGCCGATCCTTATATTATCGGCCTTTTCATCGGGTTTTGACAATTCCTCTTGTAGAAGTTTTACGGTTTGCAGCGAGCGTGCCATAGCTTTCCTGGCATCTTCACTTTCATTTTTGAGGTAGGTTTTGTGAGCAACCTGGAACCTTTCTATTGCTTCTAAACTGCTCATCAATACAGACGAAGCATTATAATAATTTTTGCCGGCAGATTTCATAAATCGTTCTTTACTTGCATAAATTAGTATTTCCTTGCAGTACGTTAATCGTCAGTAGATTACTGCTGCAATGTTACCACTTGTGTAAAAATAGTAATTTTGTTTAATGCAACTATTATTTTGCAATAATATTTTATTTTGATTAAATTATAGTGGAGGATACTTTCTTTAGACGACCGATTTTTGTTTTTAGTCTTTTAGTAAGATAATAGTAAATAATCAGCTCGTGAACGCGCTGATCATCGTTAAAAAGCCTGTTTGTATGCATATGAAACAGATCTGCCAATAATTTGCTTTGTTCTTTCAGGTTACAAGTTTGCAGTACTTCCAGAAATGATTTTTCTGTTTTCAGCATCTTGCGATGCTGCAATTTGTTTAGTGATACCGCAATAGCGTTACTTTCGAAATCTTTAAACCCTACATTCAACCTTTTAAACCCATCGGTTGTGATATTCATTTCAACCGAAAAGCGATTGGCCATTTCTTCTGCAAATAGTAGCTGTTGTTCCAATGTAAATTCTGCACCTTCCCATATCTCCTCCATCATTTTAATAGAGGAAAAATAAAGATCATTAATAGCAGCAGATTTTCCGATCAGTTCCATAACAAAATCACTGTTTATAGTAAAACAACGTTCTACAAAATGCATTCTTCCTGCTCCATACCGTGCCATTTCTGGTCTGTATGTTTTCAATTGCAGGTCTGATACTATTCCAGTAGTAATATGATGCTTTAATAACTTAGAAAGCCCTGTTAAAAGGATGCTGGCATCCGCCGGATCTCTTAGTTGAAGCCTTAACCTGATATGATAAGATGGGTCGGTATAACGTATAAAAAACCAGTGCGTTATTTTCTTTTTATAATCCGACAATAAAGATCCAAAAATATCAAGTAATATGGCATTACACCTTTTCGGGTGGCAATAAATTTCAAAATATAACCACTCTTCTCCAGGAATATAAGCCTCGTTGCCTTGTTGTGACATGTCTCCATTGGTCTTTATTGCAGAGGGCTGGTAAATTTGTTTAGTATGTTCCAGATTGATAATAAATTCTGATAGGTAAGGCTGGCCTTGCTCGTCCCTAATTAATGGAGAAGCTGGAATAAATGCCTCTTCAATATAGAGGTCCTCTTTATTTCTGCAGAAAAGCAAGAAAGCAATAAGATCGTCCGCTATAGAAAGATTATATAATAATGTTTGATCTGCAATTCCACACTTAAACGGTCTGTTCAAATTAATATCCATTAGCCATTTCTTTACCATATCTGCAGAGATTTTCGGATTGCTTTCTTTACAGATTTGGTATGGCACTAACCACTTTTCAGGAGAAACAATAACATTTTTATACTGTATCCTCTTGTAATGTGAAAGTCCTGGGAAAGCCTGTAAAATATCTATTCCTAAACGCGAATGTATATTCTGGTGTTGCAAGTCTGAAAGGAATCGGTAAATAGACAAATCAGAACGGTTGTAATTATATGCAGAAGCCAACTTAGGCACTACTCTTTTTCCTAATTTAACAGAACGGAGAATAATTTCTTCTCCTATTATACTGATCATGATATCATCAACATCAAGAAAACCCTCTGTCTCCGTCCAGCTTAAAATTGGCAGCTCGTAATCGTATACCGATTTCCTGCGGTTTATATTATCAGCATTTTTTTCAATTTGATAAGCGATGTCAAAAAAGACTACTTCAGGATTTGCCTCTTGTTCTATTGCTGCAAATTTCCTACCTATAGTAGTTAATTCTTCACTTGCCATCGTAAACCTGCCTAAAAGTGCATTGGCAGTACAGCCACCAATATGTTCAATCACTAGCTTCTCATCAGCATATTGCAGCATAATACTGATTGTATTAGCAATGGGTAGAACATTGTTTGTACTTGTTTGCATAAATTGTTCTAGTTTAACCACTTCGTCCTGCATAAACTGGTTAAGTATAAACTGCTGCAATAAAGAATATTGGATGCTTGGTGATGATTGTTCTGCTTCCTTTTTGAATGTTTTTAATTTCTGTACCAGCAAATCCTCCTCTTGGTCTTGCGCAAGAGACCTATATCCCACACCCATTTCAGGATCCATCGCAATTAGTAATGGTATCTCCTTATTTTCAAAACGCTTTATAAATTGTGCTTTAAATTCATCTAGTGAGGGATTTCTATTTATCAGGGTATTTCTATTTAAAAAACCAGTTAATTCTATGAGTACTTCTAGGTCTTTTCCTGAAAGCTGCCCTCCCAAAAGTTTCCTTTCAGCAATGATATAATCGTTTTTCTTTGCTGGTTGCTGGTAAGCAATCCGCTTAAAATAATCTGTTCCAATGATATTTGGTTGGAAATCTGTAAGCAACAGTTGGAAGTTAATCAGTTGTTCAACAAAATAGTTTGTCATGGCTTTAGTTAATCCATATCGCTTTAATAAACCTTGCACTTCTGATAGCGTTCGCTTGCTATGACAAAAATCGAGGATCACTCTAGTTGCTTTTTCATTCATGACTGATGAAAGTTCAAATGCCCCGTTTTCAGCATTAATGTACCGAAGCTCATCATCGCACTCATAAGCAGTAGTATTACTTCTAAGAAAGACTGCATTGTATGTCAGCCATTTAGCATCAAAGCTGATATTTTCTTTTTCCTGCCAATTCGCAAAGCGGTGTGCAATAGTATCTTTAAATACGATAAGCTGCTCATGCTCTTTTTCCTGGCTGATGGGAACAATGGAAAATGCAGCAAAATTTCCATAAGGCGTAGCCCGGAACTTAGCTCTGTTAAAATATTTCCAAATCGTGAACTTGGTTTTAGGATCTGAAAATTCTAATGCTGCATAATCGTAATCTTTGATAATCTCAAAAAATGAAGGCGATGATTCTTGAATATACTTTTTAAGTACAGGCCATACGTTTTCCAGTTCTTCGGTAACATGGAATATTGGAGTACGGCAAATACTAACGGTTGAGAGCGTTAATTTCATTTGAGCCAATTCTAAAAGTACCAATTTATTTGGTTGACTATAAAGATACTATTTATGTTTTTGGTTTTAATTATTTTTATAATTAATTTTTATCTCTACTTTGAATAAATTATCGTCCATTTTGTGACTGAAATAATATTTGTCCGAATAGTATTGATCCATCCTCGAACGGATGTTTGCAAGGCCTTTATTAGTGCTTTTAATATGGCTGCCTCGATTTGGTAAATTAATAGTCTGGATTAATAAGTGGTACTCGATATAGATATGGGCGGGGTGAACATCGTCTAGTAGATTTCCGTGTTTAAATATATTTTCTACTAAAGTTAACAGTACAATTGGGATGATCGTTGCCTGTTCGTTCTTTAAATTTTTGATATAGTTGATATGTAGCGTGTGATTGTATCTTAATTGATTGAGACCAATTATGTTCTCCACCTGTTCTAATTCTGTAGCTACTAGTATAGTCTCACTATTGTTCTCTAGTGCAAAACTCATAATACTAGATAATCTAACTACCGCTTCATCTGCCTCTGCGGGTTTTTTCTTTGCCGCGTATTTAATAAAGCTTAAAGTATTGAAGAGTAAATGGGGATTGATCTGGACTCTTAAAAATCTTGTTCAGAACGCAATACATAGTTTTTTAGCTTTTCATTTTCTATGTCTTGAATTAAACTCTTTTCCCGTTTGCGGATGTAGTTGACGAGGAAATAATAACCAGTGCCGTAAAGAATGAATTGGATAGCTCTATAAAAAGTAGATGATAAATACTTTTGATCAAAAAAACTTGGAAGAATTGACTCATTATATAAAAATCTATTCAAGAGCAATGTAAAAAATCGGGTAGTTATATAATATGCGATAAACTCAAAAATTAATAGAGTTGCTATTCTCCATAGGTTTGTTAATGAATTTTGGGTAGTATATCGGAGGAGAAAAATAGAATGAAAATAGAAAAGACTAATGTTTAAAATATAGAATGAAATGTATCGTGCAGATGGGAAGTAGCCTAAGACAATTGTTGTCAGATTGACTTCATAAATAATGAAGACTAACCAGCAAATAATGTGGATTCTAATGATTTTTTGGGCGATTTTCACGTCTTTATATAAAAATTGAATCATGTAATATAATAAAAGTGCACACCTTTTTTAGCGGGGGTAACATTGGGCTCATCATTAAAGCCCATTGTTATGAAATTAACTAGAAAAAACCTAAAAATTACCAAAAAAACATTGTTTTCTTTTAAAATCAAAGTAATGGTACACGCCTTGCTTTAACAGGAGATCCAACCGCAAACATGATAACAACTGTGGTTACCACCACATATTAAGGGCTGAAAAACACACTTTAAAATCATCTACCTATGATTTTAAAGTGTGTTTCTTCAAAAAATCAAGAAACACACTCTTATATTTTTCGCCAATCTGGTAACTCTGTCCTTTTGATAACCTGGCAATGTTCCCATCAACGCGATCAAGGTAGTGTAGTGAAATAATTATTGATTTATTGATCCTGAAGAATAGATCCATGTTCTGTAATTTATCTTCCATTGCCTTAAGCCCGATATAAGTTATTTCATGACCGGTAGTGGTGTGTATCATAATATAATTTAGCATTGCTTCGATATAAACGATGTCGCTATATTTTATCTTGATGTAACTGCTCTTTTGGCCGCCTTTTATAAATAAGAACTGATGTTCCTCTTTCTGTAATCTAATAATGTCTTGAAACTTGCTATTTAGATCCTCCACTTTTTGTCTAAAGGCAATATAACCTACTGGCTTAAGCAGGTAACCGTCGGCCTTTGCACCAAATGCTTCTGGAGCAAACTCTCTGTAAGCTGTTACATAAACCAGGAAATGGCAATAATTATTCAAAATTTCTGCTGCTTCAATGCCATTTAGTACAGACATGCTGATATCCGAGAAGATAATATCAACGTGTCCTATTTCCTGCAAGTAAGCAATTGCTTGTTTTGCATCAGGAAATGTTTGAAGAAGATTTAAATGAGGCACTTGAGAGATTAAATCACACACCTCTTCAATTGCGTGTGGCTCATCGTCGATAACAATACAACTCATTGTCATAAGGCAAAATATTTAGTTATCAATACTTTAAAGTTATTTCTGATAAATATACAACGCTGAGGAGTAAAGAGTTGGTATCATTTAAAATTATACTTTTTCATATAATATTTTATCCACTTAATATAAGTTTTTTTTTGAGTAAAGAGTAAGCTTTTATCTTGTATCCAACCAAATATAAATTATTAACTAATATAAAAAGTGAATCAATTTTCGCTGTTGAGTGCTAAACGAGCATTCTAAAGCTATTAATTGCATTTCGAAAGATAAAAAAGGATTATAAGTATGAAAAACAGGGAAGTCACAAAAAGAAAATTGTTAAATGCAGTAGGTCATATTATCAAAACCAATGGTTTCGGTGGACTAGGTGTTAATAAGGTCGCGAAATCAGCCGGTGTATCCAAAGTTCTTATCTACCGGTATTTTGGCACTTTCAATAAGCTCATTATTACTTATGTGAGGGAAAAGGATTTTTGGGTTAACTATTCTTCAGGGCATCAGCAAGATGATGACTGTGACCTTTCTGTCTTAGAACATATTACGAAACTTTTAAAAGATGAGTTCCATCACTTCTATGATCATTGTGCAATAGAAGCTGCATTATTAAAAGAGATCACTAATAACAATAGCCTGCTTAAGGATGTATCTAATAATAGGTCATTACACAGCAGAAAACTATTGCCTGCAAAAGGTGAAAATTTTAGCGATTATACTACTTACTTTAATATTATATCAACGCTGCTGGTTGCTGGTACACATCAATTGTTTTTGCAGCAACAGACAGACAACGGAACTAATCATCAAGCGGTAATAATGGAACCTAAATCAGAACTCCTTCATTCTATTAAGCAAATTGTACACTGGACGTTCGGATAGTGCATAAATAGGGTTAAGTTTCTATTAATTTGTTCTTTTATGTAATGCGTATTTAAAAATAAAACATCACTTTTGCAATCTTGTAAAGCAATAGTACATGTAAAAATTAAGCGCTATTTATGGAAGAAAACGTTGTAGAAGAGGTAGTCGAACTGATCGAGAGTAATGTTGAGGGGGAATTAGGTGATTATTTAGATGCACTCAATATATCTGATGTAGAACATCTGATAGACGAACTTCCACAATATGCCGTACAATTTATAGATACATTGTCTGTTAAACGGGCGGTAAATGTTTTCAGGATACTCGACTTTCCTACGCAGGAAAAAATTATTAAAAAACTTCCTGGTACAAAGCTAGCCCAACTTATCAATCTGCTGCCCCCTGATGACAGAACATCTTTGTTTTCAGAACTAAAAGGCGATGCGGTAAAAGCACTAATCATTTTATTGCCTGCAAAAGATAGGGTAGAAGCGCTATCCCTGCTAGGCTATCAGGAAGATAGTGTTGGTCGGTTAATGACCCCTGATTATATTGCTGTAAAAAAAGACTGGACTGTAAAGCGTGTTTTAGAGCATATCCGTAAATATGGAAAAGATTCTGAAACTATCGATGTTATCTACGTTATTGATGATAACGGCGTATTATTAGACGATATCAGGATCAGGGAGATTTTATTAGCTAATCCCGAAGTGCCAATTCTCGAACTTACAGACAACCGGTCTATTGCACTCCATGCAAATGATCCGCAAGAAGAGGCAATTAATATTTTTAGAATGAATAATAGGGTAGCCTTACCGGTTACTGACGATAACGATGTGCTTTTAGGTATTGTAACGGTCGATGATATCCTTTGGATCGCGAATGAAGAGTACACTGAAGACATGCACAAAATAGGGGGTACGCAAGCACTGGATGAACCTTATCTTGATATGCCTATTTTTGGGTTGTTTAAAAGACGTATAGGCTGGCTTGTTGTACTGTTTCTAGGTGAGATGCTTACTGCTACCGCAATGGCCCATTTCGAAGCTGATATTGCTAAAGCGGTTGTTCTTGCTATGTTTGTCCCGCTGATTATTTCTAGTGGTGGTAACAGTGGCTCACAGGCCTCTACCCTAATTATACAGGCAATGGCATTAGGTGAGATTACAATTGGCGACTGGTGGCGTGTAATGCGCAGGGAGCTGATCTCTGGATTGATGTTGGGCATTGTACTTGGAATGATAGGATTTCTTAGAATATTTACCTGGACATTATTTTCTGACCTTTATGGTCCACATTGGGCGCTATTAGGTGTAACGGTAGGTGTTGCTCTGGTAGGTGTTGTATTGTGGGGTTCTCTTGCAGGATCTATGCTGCCTCTGTTATTGAAAAAATTAGGGGCTGACCCTGCAACTTCATCTGCTCCATTTGTAGCAACACTTGTGGATGTAACAGGGTTAATAATCTATTTCTCTGTAGCTGTAATGTTTTTAGAAGGAGTGTTGCTTTAAGATAGCATAAGTCTACCAGTAGCTGTCTGATAAGATAATTATTGGCGCAGGCATAACAGTGATATTAGATCAATATCAATATCTGGTTTGCGGTCATTTGCTTATAGTAAGAAAATACTATTGATTTGATATTTTCTCTTATAAAAACGTTATGTAGGCGCCTCGCCAAGGTTTCGAAAAATTAGTGCTCCCATTAATTAATGTAATATAGATTTTTTAGAAAACGGATAAAAAATACTGGGATGGTATTTAATATAAATTCTGCTCACTAATATTAAAACAATAACATTTATTCTTATAAAGGAGGGGTAGGGAGATCTCTGGCACTTTCTAATGTAGCTAATTGCTTATCAGAGTTTGGTAAGAAGGTTTGTATTATTGATTTTGATCTTGAGGCTCCTGGTGTGCATTTGAAATTTGATTCGAATATTGGTATAGAAGGTGTCAGGGTCGGTCTGGTAGATTATATTTATGAATTTTCGAATACTAATGTAGTCCCAGAAAATATTAAAGATTATGTTACTAACGTTTAATTTGACGCTGGAGGCACTAGAACTAATATTTCTTTAATCGCTGCTGGTAATACACTATTTAAAGAATCATTTATTTACTTCATTGCGGCCTTCTTAGCTATAGCTTCTTTTGGTTTATCTTTTGCCTTAAAAAAATATGGAATCCTACATAATACAAAGTTGATCTTCAGCGCTTTATTCAAAATTGAATTATCAGGAATAGCAAGCGTTTTTATTACTTAGCTAATACCTTCGAGGTTTTCTATGTTATTTGCAGCAAGCAACACTGCTTCATCAGCCATTGACCTTGGATTTGGCAATAACCACCCCCATGCGGGCAAATCAGCTAAGTTGTCGGGTAATGGGTAATGAGTCTACATATTTGGTCACCAGTAAATCGGCAATTAAACCTGGGCTTGCTATGTTTTTAAAATGGGCACGTTCAGGCAGAACCGGTGTGATGATCTTATCATGATCAGTTGCTTGTGGTTTTACAGACTACGAAGTATAATTTTGATGAAGCGGAAAAAACGTATTGGAGCAGGCGAGAATTTGATAAGAATGATTATGCTGATCAACCGCATGCGTACGTAATGGGAGTTCTATGTGAATTGGCCACAAAGTTAGTAACGTATCATGGGAAGATTATGGCAATGGAATACGGGTTAGAGTAATAAGGTGTTTTTAAAATATATTTAAAATGATATTTCCATAAAGCAATACTTTCAGATCCACCTGCAGTTTAATAAAGCCTTAATTCCTTTTTAATTTAAATAACACAACAGCGTCACAAATGCTTCATAACGAAACAAAGACGACCGCTTCAGGGTTCTTTCTGCATTACGTTTAAATATTAAACTTTTATATTATGAGTTCGTTACAAGGTAAAATTGCGTTAGTTACAGGAGCATCAAGAGGAATTGGACAAGGTATAGCATTAAGCTTAGCAAAAGCTGGAGCTGATGTTGCATTGGCTGATATCAGTATTGATGTATTGGAAGAAACAAGAGCTTTAGTTGAAAAGGAAGGAGTAAAAGTAAAGACCTATCAGGTTGATGTTACTCAGTTCGATACTGTTAGAACGATGGTTCAAGCGGTTGCGGCTGATTTTGGAACTTTAGACATCGCGGTTAATAATGCGGGTGTTTTAGGTATTCATAAAGTGATTGATATGACGCCAGATCAATGGGATCAGGTGATGAATGTAAATGCTAAAGGTGTATTTTTAAGCAGCAAGGCAGAATTAGAAGTAATGCTACCGAATAAATCGGGAAGAATCATTAATGTTTCTTCTATTTTAGGTAAAACAGGAATGTCTGATGTTTCGGCATATAGTGCTTCGAAATTTGCTGTAATAGGGTTTACAAATTCGTTAGCTAAAGAAGTAGCAAAAGAAGGGATTACCGTTAACGCACTATGTCCGGGTATTGTAGGTACCGGCATGTGGAGAGGTGATAAAGGATTAGCTGCGGCTTTTGCGAAAGAAGGAGAAACGGAAGAACAATCTTGGGAAAGAAATCAGGAAAGCCTTCTGCCACAGGGAGAAGCACAAAACCCAGAAGATATGGGGCAGCTTGTTGTTTATTTAGCTTCAGCTCCTCACGTAACTGGTCAGGCCATCGCAGTTGATGGTGGTTTTGGGTTATAAGATAATATCTCGTTAATAAAGGGGCTGGTGAAAATCAGTCCCTTTTTTTGTGTAGAAATAACTTGTAAAAAATTCATTTCTTATCACAGATCAATGTGATTAGCTTTTCAACCCGCTACATTTACCCTTATCAAATAAGATAATTCAATAAAGAAAATGGCAAAGATTCTGAATATTATATCAAGCCCTAGAGGCGAAGCTTCAAACAGTATTAAACTGGCAAGTGCAATTATAGACAAGTTAAGAGAAAAAGATCCTGCGGCAGCAGTACAGGTTAAAGATCTTACAAGCAAACCTTTCCCCCATTTGGAAGAAGTACATTTGAATGCTTTTTTTACTCCTATCGAAAAACATACTGAAGCAAACAAAGAAGCAATTCATCATTCTGATGAAGCAATTAAAGAGATTATGGATGCAGATATCCTGGTAATTGGTGCGCCCATGTATAACTTTGGTGTATCTTCAGTATTAAAATCATGGTTTGATCATATTGCCCGTGCGGGTATAACTTTTAAATATACTGCTAACGGGCCAGAAGGATTGTTAACAGGTAAAAAAGCATATGTTGCTGTTACTACTGGTGGTATCTATAGCTCTGGTGATGCTATGGCGGCAGATTTTGTAACTCCTTATATCAAAACTATGTTAGGGTTTGTTGGGATCACTGATGTAACGTTTGTTAGAGCTGAAGGTTTTGCTATGGCAGGTGTTCAGGATACTGCTTTAGAAGTGGGAATTGATAGCATTGCAATATAATTGTGCGCCTGCACAATAATTGAACTACATAAGCGTATTTATATACGAGAGCGTTAATTTAGATTAGCGGGAATAGTCGCCAGATTATTCCCGCTATCTTTTTTTAAGACATTTCTATTTTTATCTGTGCTACGCCTGGCAGCTTTCTTTTAAAACCATACTCCATATTTTTTCGGTTAACTATAAGGTAGAAATACCAATGCAGAGCAGTCTATATGTTGCTTTAAATATTTCAGAAATTAGATAGCATTCATTTCTATTTTTTGGCGTTAATATAATTGGTATGCAATTTGGTATTTGATTTGCCAAAAAAATATTTTTATTTGTGGCGATGTTCGCATTACCTGAACATAGACCTTAATTAGTGTCCGAAGAAAAAAATAATGGCAGAGAAAAAAAACTTTGATTCTGAATTTTGTGGAAGTTTACCGTTGCATCATATTAACTCCATACAAGATTACGGCTATCTTTTAGTGCTGGATAAAAGGAGTTTAAGTATTATTCAAGCAAGTGAAAACCTAACCGGTTTATTTGCTAAAAGCATGCAAGAACTTATGGGTACATCTTTAGCTGCTTATCTTGATAAAGTGGAAATTGATCGGCTGCAGCAATTGATTAATAAAGGTGTAAGCACAAAGATCCCAATGGTGCTAAACTTCACTGTGTCTGATATTAAGGATAGTTTTCATTCGTTAATACACATTAAATCCGATTACCTGTTGCTGGAGCTTGAAAAGGTACGCAAAAAAGGAGTAAGGATTTTTACCGAGGTATTTCAGGAAGTAAAATATATTAGTGCCGCTATTGATCATGCAAAAACTGTGCAGGAAGTTTGCGATGTGGCGGTTCATGAATTGCGTAAGCTCTCTGGTTTTGATGGCGTGCTGATGTACCGCTTTGATGAAGATTGGAACGGAACGGTGATTGCCGAAGAAAAAGACGAAAGGCTGGAACGTTATATTGGCCAAACTTTTCCTGCTTCTGATGTTCCTAAGCAAGCGAGACAGCTATATCTGAAGAATCCTTACCGGCTAATTCCAAACCGTGTATATCAGCCTATACGGCTTTACCCTGTGATTAACCCGGTTACCAATGCTTTTATTGATCTCTCTGATTGTAATCTTCGCGGTGTTGCGGGGGTACATTTGGAGTATATGAAAAATATGGATATACTGGCATCAATGTCTATCCGGGTAATTTATAATGAGACGCTATGGGGATTGATTTCCTGCCATCATCTTGATGAAAAATACCTGAATTATGAGCTTTGCTCTGTGTTTGAATGGCTTTCGGATGTGATTTCTAGCAGAATTTCCCTGATTTTAAATAAGCAGGAGTATAATCTGGCTAACGAGATGCAGCAGAAACGGGTTGGGATAACAGACAGGATTTATGCAGATGATAATATTATCAGCGGACTATTGCAAGATGCTGAACATAATATATTGAATCTTTTTAAAGCTACAGGAGCGGTAGTTAGTTTAAATGGACGAATGGAAACTGAAGGACAGGTGCCGGTAAAGGATGCGCTGGATAACCTGATGCTTTGGCTGGAAGGCAAAACTCCGGATAAGATTTTCTCTACCAATCATGTTGCAGATCTTTACGATGACGGTGCAGAATTTGCTGCTGTTGTAAGCGGATTACTTGTAATCCCGATTGATAGCAGTAAAGGAGATTTTGTAGTGTGCTTCCGTCCCGAAGTAATCGAAGATATCAATTGGGGAGGTGATCCAAACCATGCAATCAATTTTGATAAGGATGGTACAAGCTATCATCCCCGTAACTCTTTTAAGTTATGGAAACAAACCGTGCGTGAACATGCTTTACAATGGAGTAAATACGAGTTGGAAGTAGCAGAATCCCTGCGGAGCTTTCTGTTCGAATTTAGAACCAAACAATTACAGAAATAGGGCAAGATGATTAAAGAAGAAGCTAGAGAAGAGACTAAATATGCTAAACGTTACGATAAATATATTGTAGCTATTGGAGCGTCTGCAGGTGGGCTGGAAGCTATTCATGAGTTTTTTGATCATATGCCGGAGAGCTCTAGTTTCTCTTTTATAGTGATCCAGCATCTATCATCTGATTATAAGAGCTTACTGGTAGAATTGGTTGCTAAGCATACACATATGAAAGTGTTTGAAGCTGCCCATAATATGGCTATTCAACAAGATTGTGTATATATAATTCCAAATAATAAATTGATGACGGTTAGTAATGGCCGTTTAAAGCTTGCCGATAAATCGCTGATTAAGGCACCCAATACGGCTATTGATACTTTTTTACATACGCTTGCCGAAGATAAAAAACATAAGGCAATAGCAATTATATTATCTGGTACTGGTACTGATGGAACTAAAGGGATCCATAGTATTAAAGAATACGGTGGGATGGTAATCGTGCAGGATCCCGGGACAGCAAAATTTGATGGGATGCCTAATAGTGCAATTGCTTCTGGTAATGTAGATTTTATTCTTCAGCCTGATAAGATCTATGAAGAATTGTTTAATTATGTAAACGAGGAGCCTGTAAAAGTACTGCAGAACGGTCGTATTGATGAAGAGCTGCTGGATGAGATTTTTAAAATGGTACATGCACAAAGCGGTAATGATTTTAATCTATATAAAACGCCTACAATCATCAGGCGTATCGGCCGCAGGATGAATGATAATGGCTTTAAGGAGCTGGATGAGTATGTTCGGTTTTTAAAAGGCAATGAAAAGGAAGTGAAGATCCTTGGGCAGGATTTCCTGATTGGCGTGACCAAATTTTTTAGGGACAAACAGGGATTTGAGATCCTGGAGAAGGAGATTATCCCAGAGATAATTAATAACAAAACAGATAGAGAAGTAATAAAAGTTTGGGTTTGTGCCTGCAGTACTGGTCAGGAGGCTTATTCTATTGCTATTACAATCAATGAATGCCTACTGAAGGCAAATAGAAAAATAGAGGTAAAGATTTTTGCTACTGATATTGATGAGAAAAGTATTGAGATTGCAGCGGGTAACCAGTATCCGCTGACGATTAAAAATGAAATCTCTCCGTCCATTTTAAAAAAATACTTTGTACTGGACGGCAAGCATTATAGTGTGCTGCCAGAAATCCGTAAACAAGTTGTTTTTGCAAAGCATGATGTGATAAAATCACCTCCTTTTATTAAAAATGATTTGGTAAGCTGTCGTAATATGTTGATTTATATGAATAGTATATTACAGCAGAAAATCCTTTCGACATTTCATTTTTCGCTGAATAAGGATGGATACCTTTTCCTGGGATCTAGCGAAACAGCAAATGTGCTGAAGGAGGGGATTACAGAAATATCTGGCAAGTGGAAGTTTTATCAGAAAAGCGGACCAGTTAATTATTCTTCGTTTAATACATACAGCACTGGCGGAAGATTGCTTGATCAAAAGAAGGAGAAAAGTAGTGCGTCTGACGTGCCTTTAAGCCAGATTGAGAAGCGATTTAATAAGTTTATTAGCACGGACCTGGGGTATGTAGGTGTTTTTATTGATCTGGGATATATGATCAGGGAAACGGTTGGTAACTACAGGCGTTTTTTATCACTGCCTGATCAAAAGATAGAATTGAATGTGCTTAAAATGGTGCCTAAAGAAATTTCTATTGTACTGAACACTGCATTAAGAAAAGCGTGGAAAGATCAAAAGAAAGTATACTTAAGCCGTCTCCGTGTGCACCGTGATCACGTAGATGTTTACCTAAATATTTCCATTCAGCCGCCCGGTGAGGAAGGACCGCTCACCATGATCGTTTTTGCTGAGAGTAAGTCCGAAATTATTCCCGATAAGGATGAGCTGAATTTAGCTGTGCTTACAGGAGAACAGCACAATGAATATATCTATGAGCTGGAAGCAGAGCTCAATGAAACGCGGAACAATCTGCAGCTATCTGTAGAAGAAATGGAGACCACCAATGAAGAATTGCAGTCTACCAACGAAGAACTTTTGTCTGCAAATGAAGAGCTGCAATCCAGTAATGAAGAATTACAATCTTTAAATGAAGAATTACATACGCTAAATACCGAGCATCAGTTAAAGATCAAAGAACTGGTAGAACTGAACGACGATTTGGATAATTATTTCCGTAGCACCGATATTGGTCAGGTTTTTTTGGATGCAAATCTGGTTATACGGAAGTTTAATCCTGCTGTGATCAGCATGGTGAATATGATTGATGCGGATATAGGCCGTTCAATTGAACATATTTCTAATAATATCAAAGCCGAAAACCTGTCTGATGACATACGCTCTGTATTGTTAAGCGGCCATATAATAGAAAAAGAGGTTATTTTAAACAATAGCAGCAGAAGTTTAATGCGGATTATGCCCTATATCCGTAAGGATAAAAAGAAGGATGGGGTAGTGATAACTTTTGTTAATATTTCTCGAATAACAGAATTGAATAACATGATCACCAGTGTGTTTAATGCAAGTTTAAGCGGAATACTAGCCTTCACTGCGATTCGCAACCATGATCATTTTATTATTGATTTTACGTGTATCTCTTTTAACAATGCTGCAAAGGACTTGTTGCATAAAAGTAAAGAGGAACTAACTAATGCGTTGCTGGTTAAACAGCTGCCAGAATTAACTGATGGAAATCTATTTCAGAAATATGTTAATACGGTAGAAAAAGGGGCTAACCTGGAAACAGAATTTAAGGCCGCAAATGGACAATGGTATCAGCTCATTGCGGTAAAAATGGCGGATGGTTTCGCTGCTACTTTAACAGATATTACGGAAAAGAAGGCGGCAGAACAAAAATTAAAAAAGAATTATAATGAGCTTGTAGCTGTACGCGAAAGCCTTAAGAAGTTAAATACTGATCTGGAGCTAAAAGTGCAGGAGCGTACGCAGGAGCTTACAGAAAGTGAAGAACGGTTTAACCAGGTTTCGAGAGCAACAAACGATACGATATGGGACTGGAGCCTGGTTAGCAATACGATGTGGAGAAGTGATAATTTTACTTCTATGTTCGGCTTCGAGCAAACTGAAGAAACTAGTAATATCGGTTTCTGGTTTGAAAAAATCCATCCAGATGATAGAGAGCATGTACGAACAAGTATTTATGATGCAATTAATACGCATCAAAAACACTGGTCGGCCGAGTACCGGATACAAAAGTTTAATGGCGAATATGCTATTATCCTGGATCGGGGAAGTATCATGCAAGACGATAACCAGATGCCGTACCGTATTGTAGGTTCGATGGTAGATATTACCAAATTAAGTGATGCAGAGACAAAACTGACCTCGAGTGAGCGCAAGTTCAGGAAGGTTTTTGATTCTAATGTAATTGGAATGATGTTTTCGAACTTGGATAGTGGGTTGATTGAAGATGCCAATAATGCTTTCTTAGATATGATTGGTTACAGTAAGAAAGAGATGGAAGAGCATGCTTTTGACTGGGCAAATATTACTCCTCCAGAATATATGGAAATCTCTGTTAAAGCGGCCGCGCAAATTAAAGAGAATGGCATGTGTGCGCCTTTCCAGAAGCAGTATTTACGTAAAGATGGACAGCGTGTTGATGTGATGATCGGTTCTGCCATACTTGATGAAAATAACCATCAGGAAGTGGTTACGTACGTAATCAATATTACAGAACAAAAGCAGGCAGAAGAACGCCGCAACCATTTTCAAAGGCTTATTAAAAAACAGCAGGATGAGTTTTACAGTATTTTTAAAAACGCACCAGCGTTAATTACTATCCGTAGGGGAAGGGAGCTTGTTTACGAATTTGTCAATAACGCATTTGTGCAGTTTAATGGTGATCTGGAATATATTGGGAAGACGAGTGCAGAGGTGCATCCCGAAACGTTAAATACCAGGCTTTCTGAAATTGAACAGCATGTACTAGATACCGGAGAGACATATGTGGCGAAAACTTTTCTTTTGCACCATCTTGATCCTGTTAAAAAGGAGTTTGCGGATTACTGGTTCGATTTTATTTTTACGCCTGTATATACTGAAGAAGGTGATGTGGACGGAATTGCTTTTTTTGGCTTTGAGGTAACTGATCTGCTTAAGGCACAAGAGGCAACGAAGGAGCTGATGACGCGTAAGGATGAGTTTATGAGTATTGCCAGTCATGAGTTGAAAACCCCGATTACGAGTATCCAGGGATTTTTGCAGCTTGCGTTAAGGATTTCCGAAACACAGCAATCCGGCAAACAGCTGCATAATTTTATTGAAAAGGCAAACCGGCAGCTGGGAAACCTGACTTCGTTGGTAAATGATCTGCTCGATGTAACTAAGGTGCAGGCAGGGAAAATGCAGTTTAATTTTAGTGATTTTAATGTGAAGGATGTGGTGGAAGAATGTGTGGGCGACCTACAGCAGACGGAAGATCACCAGATTGAGATACAGCATGTGGATGATGTACAGATCCATGCGGATAAGCATAGAATTGAGCAGGTGATTAATAACTTCCTGTCTAATGCGATTAAATATTCTCCAAACAACAAAAGAACTATTCTTTATACTGAATTGATTGGCAAGCAGGTGCGTATCACTGTTAAGGATTTTGGCATAGGGATACCTGCAGACAAGGTAAAAGAGGTGTTCGACCGCTTTGTGCGTGTACACGATACTTCGTCTATGATTTCTGGCCTCGGGCTGGGATTATATATATCATCAGAGATTGTAAAGCGGCATGGTGGAACTATTGGCGTAAATAGTATAGAGAATGAAGGGTCCGAGTTTTGGTTTCAAATACCACTTTCTTTATAAGCCATACAATATTTGCGCAAAGTAAGCGTATTAGTAGGTGAGAGCGTTAATTTAGATTAGCGGGAATAATCGCCTGATTATTCCCGCTATCTTTTTTTATAGCCGGTCTAGACCTTCCTGTTCTGATGAAGGGCTCTTGTGTAATTCTCTGTATTTCGACGGACTAAAACCCCAGTATTTTTTAAAGCTTTTACTAAAATGGCTCTCATCTGTGAAGTTAAATTCTGCTGTAAGCTGGCCAACAGAAAACTGCAGGCTCAATATTTTACGGGCGATAATAGTTTGCCTGCATTCGTTGATATATTCTTTTAAAACTGTTCCTGTTGCCTTTTTGAAATATACGCCAATATAATGTTCTGATAACCCATGATGTGCAGCTATCTTAGCTGCAGTTAACATTTCTGGTCTGCTGATATGACGGTGAATATAGGTGTATAATAGATCGGTTGTCTGCTTTGGGTTTGTTGTTTTTAACGTTTTTACGGAATTGACTCCGTAAGTAAGGTTGCGTTCTATAATTGATACCAGTGATACAATTTGAAGATAAATCAATGCTTCGTTGCTAAGCAGATCTTTTTTGAGGATGTTTAACAGATCAAAAATGGCGGAAATAAGAGGAAGGTCTTTCTCTGAAAAAGTTACCTTAATATTTAAAGGTGAACGACCCTTTTTAAGGCAGGCAAATTCCCCTTTCCAGGCCTTTTGTAACGATTTAATTTTTCCTTTCCCGTATGCTGTAAAACGGATGCTGATCATTACCGAAGTGGAACTGATTTCGAAAGCATGCTTGTCGGCCGGACTAATAAAGAAAAGATTTCCCGGATTAAATTCTGTTTTCTCTCCATTCAGGTAATGCATTCCCGTGCCAGACCGGATAAATATAAACTGATAATAATTATGCAGGTGCACAACATCATCGCGTTTTATCACTTCCTCTTCTACAATTATTAAAGGATCAAACTGTTTGTCTTGGTGCATCATTAAAATTTACCCAATAATAGTGAAAATATACCCCTTATAAAAATTGTGTTTCCTGACCTTTGTATCCTATTATTTTAATAATTATGGAAGAAATAAAAATGAAGCCAGTTGTGCTGCGCGGGAGTTTCAGCGTAAAGCAAAAAACATACTTGACCCCTCATTATATCAGGGTGATATTTACAGGTGACGATATTGATCAATTCCGGAAGGTTACGGTCGGTGTAAATAATAAAATCTTTCTACTGGATAAAAATCAGGCAGCGATCAGGCGTACCTATACCTTAAGAAATTTAAACCTGGAGACTAAGGAAATGGCAGTTGATTTTGTTGCACATGGTGAAGAAGGGCCTGCATCTGCTTGGGCTATTCATGCTGCTGCGGGTGATGTTGTAGAAATTGGCATGAAAGATAAGCAGGAACCACTATATCCAAAAGCAGATTGGTATTTATTAGCAGGTGACCATACGGCACTGCCGGTGATCAGTGTAATTTTAGAAACATTGCCTGCTATTGCAGAAGGTGCGGCTTTTATTCATGTAGGTAGTGCCACAGATATGCTGGATATCGATAGTCCTTCTAAGGTTAAAATCAATTGGATTATTGGAGATCATTTGCAATCCCCAAATCTATTGCAGAAAGCGGTGCAGGGGGTAACTATTCCTGAAAATCAAAGTAAATATGTTTTCTTGGCGGCCGAAGCTGAGGTGGTGAAGGATCTTAGAAACTACTTTAAAGAAAAAGACCTGCAAAGGGAAGAGTTTTCTGCTTTTGCTTACTGGAAGTACGGTGTGTCAGAAGGAGGATAATTATAATATACTGCCCTTATCTGTCCAGGCTTTCGATTTTCTTACCGATCTGCTGTAAAACATCCATAGCGATCACATCTCTTGTTTTCCATTCAGAAAAGCTACTTTCAGGATCCGGGTAAATTATACCTAATTTATCTTGCCCGTGCCATACTTCATAGTTCCCGCTGTCTAAAGATTGAACGTTGATCACCGTAGGATATCCGCCAACCAGAATTTCAAATTGATAGCTCATGTGTTTTTATATAGGTAAACAATAGTAAAGAAAGGACTGCGTTTTTACAAATTAGAATGGACAAATCTGTAAAATGGGTCAAAGGTTACATTTATTATTGTGAACTTATATTGGGTTATTTTTCTTCGATAATATGGGCAAAAAATACATATTTATCCAACGTTCCTTCTACGGTTACCTCCTTACCTTCCATTTGTTTAAGATCGGGGCTTTCGAATGGATTAGCACCTTTTTTTCGGAGCACATAGCTGCCCTCTGCGGTGTCAATGTAAACTGCATGATGTTCACTCTTTGTACCCTCACCAAACAATTTAACTATGATTTTTCCTTTAAGCTTCATTTGATCATCGGCTAACATAAGTTTTCCAGCCCAATATTTGATTATTAATTTCTTTGACAACTAATGTTTTTATTTTGCGGATGGGTGCTTTAATATAAACTTCTTTTTGAAAAACCCGAAATCTAACTTTGTTTTCGATAGGCGAAATACCCATAAAATTTAGATTTTTTGGGAAAAGGTTTTCTTTTGAGCTCTCTACTTCAAAAACCATTTCCTGCTGATCGTTGTTGAAATCTGCTTGTTTTAAAATGGATAAGATCTCATTGTAATTGCTGGCTACCGGTCGCTCTTCGACTTTAATTGTTTTTGAAATGCCTGCCCCTAAATTTAATCCTTTAGTAACCAGGTTAAACCTACGGTTTTCGATAGTGTTAAAGGTGCTTTTTGTAGATATTGGTTTAATGAGCTGCAAGGAAGGATCTCCTAGAATATAAAATTGAGCTATCGTTTTAAGCTCATACGGATCGAGATCAGGGGCGCTTTCTGTTAAAAACCGCTGACGCGCCTCTAGCATAGCGCGGCCGGCAGATGCCCCGTTATTAATATTGATCAGGTAATACTGACAGATCAGGTCTGCTAATCCTTGTCCATCTGCTGGTCCGTATGCAATGGTACTACTGCCCATAAACGATAAGGCATTATTTAACAGGTAATTGCTTGCAATACTGATACCATATTCTGCTTTATCTAATAATTGGGCACCATAACAACATTCTGCTGCCACAACGGTTCCATAAGTGATCTTATGGTTAAGATCTGCAGCGCTCAGGGCCACAGGATAGGAAGTAGCTTTTTGTCCGTAATAATTAGTGTCGTTTAAGCCTCCGTGGCAATTGAAGAAATGAAATGCAGGATATAATAGATCTGCTGTATATTTCCCTTTTGCAGGGGGAGATTCCAGTAGCTTTTTAATATTGCCGAATATGTTATTGATACTTTGTTCTGTTGATTTTTCCCAAACACTTGCCGAAACTGCAAAATAGTCTGGAGGACGTTTTGAGCTGATTGGTTTAGATTTGATAATATTATTAATTAATATTTTCACATATCCAAGGTCACCCTTGCCAGGCTTTCCAGGCAAATCCGGCAATCTGCCAATCACGCGGGTAGGATTAGTAAAAGAATTACAATCGTTACTATAAGGTGATTCGCTGGCATAAGGCAGGTCTGACTGAATAAATTGGTCACTATCACTTTCTGGCGTAAATAGTGGATTATCTAGCTCTTGAAATGGTACAATGTCTTGTGCGCCGAAAATCATCAGGTAGTCTGGTGTATATTTTTTATATAAATTATCGACTGCGTCTTTGCAATCTTTTTCAGAAAAAGTACTTAGCTCCTTATCGAGGTAAATGACTTGGGTTTCTATACTTTTCTTTTGATCGGCGGCAATTAATGCTGTTAATAATTTCTCCAAATCGAGAAATTTAGTTCCATATTTTTCCTCTAAATTCTGTTTAATGGTCAATATTATTTTTGTTGCCATAATGCTTTATTTTATAGGTTGCTATGAATTTATACTTTTTGAAAGCAGCACTCAATAGCAATTAATTGTCATTTTACTGCAGCTGTAACTTTATAAAATTGTAGTGAATATGCTTATCATTGTGATAAAAAAAGATTTATGGAAGCAGCGGGAGATTTAAAACTTGGCGGGAAACTATGGATGGAGAATGGCAATGGCAAAGTGATAGGGCCTGGGCGGGTAGAGCTGTTAGAACGCATTCAGCAATGCGGTTCTATCCGGCAGGCAGCACTGCAGATGAACATGTCTTACAGACAGGCGTGGCAAATAATAGATCATATGAATAACCAGTTAAAGGCTCCTGTAGTTATCTCTCACCGCGGCGGGAAGGGTGGCGGCAATGCAGAGGTAACAGCAGAGGGACAACGGGTAATCAGTGAGTTTAACGTTTTTTATCAAAAATTCCATCAGTTTCTGGCCGAAAACAGTGCTGGCATCCTTTTGTAATCAACAAAAAAGTTCTTTTTTTTTAAAGATAGCGTAGTTTATTTTTTAATGAAGTAAATCTTCTTATTTTCGTTATTCATATTTGTGAATAACGAATAGACTATGAATAGAAAATTACGCTTTTTATTAGTGCTTCTTCCGGTTTTATGTGGTTCAATTACTGTTACTGCTCAAACAAGGGATATAGTTAGCCGGGTATTTGAATTAGGAGAGGTAAGAATTAAAGGAGCCACAGACACCTTACAGTCGGGCAGGCTTGGCTATAAAACGATTAACAGGTATAACCGTCTTGATGTGTCCAGGGCACTTAATCTCTTGCCCGGTATCACATTGTCTGCTGTAGGCCCGAGAAATGAATCTTCAGTGAGTATACATGGTTTCGATTCGCGGCAAGTTCCGGTATATCTGGATGGGATGCCTTTATATGTGCCTTATGATGGTTACGTAGATTTGGCACGGTATACAACATTTAACCTTTCTGAAATTCAGGTTGCAAAGGGATATTCTTCTGTTTTATACGGACCAAATGCGGAAGGCGGTGCAATTAATTTGATTACCCGTAAACCGGTAAGTCCTTTTGAAGCCGATGTAGTGGCAGGCTGGTTAAATGGTGGGTATAGGCTAAATACTAATATTGGGGCAAATACAGGGAAGCTATACTACCAGTTCTCTGCCTCGCAGTTAAAGCAAAATTATTTCCCCCTGTCGGCTGATTTTAAGCCTACTGCAACCGAAGACGGAGGGAATCGCAATAACTCTTACCGCAACGATATTGGTGTAAGTGGAAAAATCGGTTTTACACCAACTGAAAACCAGGAATATGCTGTAGGTTACAGCTATCAGCGTGGAAAAAAAGGAAACCCTGTGTATGCAGGGAGTGATACACAAAATTCTTTATTTAAAAATCCCCGTTATTGGAACTGGCCAAACTGGGATACCCAAAGTTTATATTTTCTGAGTAATAATAAACTTAATGAGAATAATATAATTAAGACGAGGTGGTATTATAATAAATTTGATAATGAGGTGGACAGTTATGATGATGCAAAGTATACAATGATTACCAGGCCATATGCTTTTAAAAGTATTTATGAAGATTATACTTTAGGTACAAGTATCACTTTTGAAAATATGACTATTAAGAACAATAACTTCAGCTTGGCAGGTCATTTTAAAAAAGATGTACATCGTGAACACAATGTAGGTGAACCTACCCGCCGCGCAGGGGATAATAATTATATAATAGCCGCAGAAGATACCTATCATCTTACACCCGCTCTTAAATTAAACGCTGGCGTAAGTTATATGGACAGGCATAGTAACGGAGCAGAGCAATATAATAGTACTACGAAAGTAGTATCAGAATTGCCTGAAAATAATAACAATACGTGGAATGTGCAGGGATTGATTCAGTATGATCTTAACAGAACTCATGCAATTAGTTTATCAATAGCACGTAAAACAAGATTTGCTACAATTAAAGATAGATATTCTTACAGACTGGGAACAGCTATACCTAATCCTGATTTGAAAGCTGAAGATGCACTAAATTACAATTTGGTTTATCAGGGGAATATTGCTGGTAAGCTCTCTCTTGAGGCTTCTGGCTTTTATAGTAAAATCAATAACAGTATACAAACAGTGAGTAATGTTGTGGCTAATCCAGTTACCAATACCTCATTATCCCAGGTGCAAAATGTAGGAATGGCAGAATATTACGGCGCAGAGGCTGGTGTAGGTTACCAGTTGAATAGGGCTATCAGGATTGATGCCAACTACACGCATATTATTCGAAATAACCTGAGCAGTCCGCAAATATTTTTGACTGATGTTCCTAAAAACAAAGTATTCGGCTCTTTATCTTACCGTCCAATTAACAGACTTTATCTGGTGGCTTCTGAAGAATACAATTCTAAACGTTACAGTACCAGTTATGGGGCTGTGGCAAATGGTTTTTATCTTACGAATGCAAATGCACAGTTAACACTTGTTAAAGGATTTTCTGGTGAAGGTGGGGTCAATAATTTATTTGATCGCAACTACCAGCTGGCAGAGGGGTATCCGGAAGCTGGACGTAACTATTTTGCTAATCTGATGTATAACTTTTAAGACAATATGAAAAGAATAAATTTATTTAAAGCAGCATCCATACTGATCCTTTCTGGTTTATTAAGTACAAGTATACAAGCCCAGGAAGTGAATGTTGGTGGTACAGTAACAAAGCCCTTTAAAATTAATGCATCATCTTTTGCAACAATGAAAAGGATCGAAGTTTCTACTGGAGGCCATGATGGTAAAACTCATATATACAGCGGCGTTTCTCTGTATGAAATACTTACCAAAGCAGAGGCTATACCTGCTAACCAGTTGAAAGGAAGGCAGATGGCGAAATATGTGCTAATTAGTGCTGCAGACAATTATCAGGTGGTACTCGCGATACCGGAATTTGATCCGGCATTTACTGATCAGCTGATTATCCTTGCCGATCAGCAAGATGGGGAGAAGCTGCCAGCCAATTTTGGCCCTTTTCGTCTTGTTGTTCCAAAAGATAAAAAGCAGGCTCGAAGTGTAATGCGTGTAACAGCTATAGACGTGCTGGATGCAAGAAAGCCATAACAATTGAAAGGGTAGCGGTTAATGGTTATTAAACCTGCGGTCGTTAATAAAATCTACGTCCGTCAGTGTCTTAAGAAAAGCAATGAGCTGTGTTTGCTGCGGCTGAGTTAGCCTGATCCCAATTTTACCGTCTTTTTTTAATAACGGATCAAGGTTAGCATGATTTTTTACATCGTTTGTATATTGTTGCAGCACTTGTTTTAAAGACGAGAACCTGCCATCATGCATATACGGTTTAGTGATTTCTATATTGCGGAGTGATGGGACCCTAAACTTGCCTTTATCGCTAGCTAAATTTGTTAGGCTATCCCTGCCCCTGTCTTTAGAAACAATATCTAAACCATTATTGCGATAAGATCCATCTGTAAACAGGGGCTCTGTATGGCAGCCGCTGCATTGCTCTTTAAAAAGTCTGTAGCCAGTCTGCTCTTCCTCGCTAAACTTGCCGCCTTCTTCTTTTCTGATGAATTTATCATATTTAGAATTAGCAGATATCATCATTGAAGTGAACTGGGTTAATGCATTAAGTAATCTCTGAGTGGTGATTGTTTGATGACCAAAAGCTTTTTCAAACAAAGGTGGATAAATAGGTTCACGTTGTAATACATTTAATATACTATTCATCTCGCACGGATTTGTAAGCGCATTTAGTGGGACTTCTTCCAGATTACTGATACGTCCGTCCCACATCAGCTCTTTTTGCCAGATGAGATTAAAAAGGGGAGGTGCATTGCGCTCGCCCTTACATCCTTTTACCCCGCTGCTTAGAGGAACATCAAAATTAGAGAACGCACCTGATGGACGGTGACAGCTGCTGCAGGATACAGATTGATCTGAGGAGAGCAGTGGTGCATAGAATAATGTTTTACCCAATTCAAACCCTGCTTGAGTAACCGGATTGCTTTCGAAGTCATAAACTGGTTTTGGGAAATTAGCAGGAAACTTCGCTTTTAAGGTATCAATATCCAGTTGTCTTGATAATGGAGGCGGCTGTTGAAAAGCTGACAGGCCAAGTATAAAACCTGTCATTATCAAAAAAATAGCTATCCATTTTCTCTTCATATCCCGTATTAATCCTACGCATAAAAATAAGCAATTTAAGTCGCTTTTAAGCACAGAAAGTAAGTATTGCTACGGGTTTTTCTCTTTTTGAAGCATTGATTTTCCTGTAGTTGTTGTTTGCTCAATCGAAAAAAAATTAGAAATTAAGTATAATTCGCGACTATAAGTTAATTGTAAATATTATTTGCATGATTAGCCAAAAAACGTGAAATATCATCCGTATATTTTACGTATGTATTCATAATTCTATACGGCAATATAGCTGAAAGATTAAACTGTAGTAAATGGACAATGCTTTAGGGATCAATACTATTCCGGTCGATGACTTAAAAAGAGTGGGCGCGTTAAAAAGATATCATATTTTAAATACTCCTCCAGAAAAGTCTTTTAACAATATCGCTAAGCTATCTGCTCAGTTTTTTGATCTCCCTATTGCCTTTATTTCATTTGTAGATACTCAGCATGTATTTATTAAAGCTTCTATAGGCATTGAAGGTGTGAAAAATAGCCTGAGAACGGAGTCTTTGTGCACTTATGCTGTGCTTAATGATGAGGTTACTGTGATTGATGATTTTGATCATGTAGACCCTTGTTTAGGTGTTGATCCTGTATTTGTTGCAGGCTTAGGGTTTAAGTTTTATGCAGCAGCACCAATTATTACTAACGATGGATTTAGGATAGGTACAGTTACAGTTATCGGTACAGAGGATAGGAAGTTTTCTGAGAAGGATACGCTGCTGCTGCAAAGCATGGCCACTATTGTAATGGATGAGATCGAACTAAGGATAAAAGGGGTAAAGGAAGCCGAACAAAGTCTGCTAGAAGCAGTTGAACAGGCGCAAAGTAATTTTAATAACAAATCATTACTTGCTAATGCTCCTTTTGCTATTGGTGTGTTAAACGGACGGGAATTAACTATAGAACTGGCAAATACAAAAATCCTGGAGGTTTGGGGCAAAACCGAAGATGTTATTGGAAAGCCCCTAAGAAAAGCGTTGCCAGAATTAGAAACACAACCTTTTTTACAAATTCTGGATGAAGTATTTATAACAGGAGTTCCCTTTTATGGAAAAGAGTTATCGGTTTTTCTGCTGAGAGATAATGTATTGGAAGAGGTCTTCTTTAATTTTGTTTATCAACCATTGCAGGATGCAAATGGGCGTACATCTAATATCATGATCGTAGCTACTGAGATAACGGAAGAAATTAAGGCGAGGAAACTTCTGGAAAGCATTGAAAAGCAGATGGAAGGAATGGTAATGAATTCTACTGAAGGCATGGGGATATTTACTGGGAGGGATTTGATTGTGGAAGTAATTAACCAATCATTATGTGATATGTGGGAACTTACGCTCGTAGAGGCGAAAGGTAAATCCCTGTTCGAACTTTTTCCAGGATTAGATATCCATGTTTTTCCTGGGTTACTGCTAAATGTTTTTGAAAGCCGTGAGTCAGTTTTTTTTAGTGAAACCGAAGTTGAGTTTAATACGGCTACGGGAATGAAGAAAATGTTTGTTAACTTAAAATATGTACCCCTATTTGATGAGAATGGGGAGGTTAAAAATATTATAATCACGGTTAGTGATATTACCGCAATTGTTAGTACGCGAAAATTTTTAGATCACATTGAAGGTTTTTATCAGCGTGCTAATCATATTTTAACACAAACACTGCGTAGCCTGATTACAGCGAATGAAAAAATACTTGCTATTAATGATCAATCCTTAGCTACGCTGAAGGACGATTTGCAGCAGCTGGAGGATGTTTTACGTAGCGAGATTGAGAAGCCCAACCTGGGAACATGGTTTGTAGATGTGAAAACACTTGAGTTTAATGCGACGGCCGGATTAAAAAAATTATTTGGTTTTTATCCTGATGAGGAGATGAGTTTCAAGGATGCGGTAGGACAGATGCATGTGGAATACCGCGATAAAGTATCGGCAGCAATGCAAGCTACAATGGCTACGGGGGTGCCCTATTATATGGAATATCCTGTTATCGGTTTACATGACCAAAAGTTACGCTGGTTATTGGCTTATGGGAAATTAAATAGGAACAGTGATGGGCTGCCATCTTATTTCTCTGGAGTTTTATTTGATATAACGGAACAAAAAACTAATTAAAATATAAATGCTTTCAAACGCTCTCCCAATGTATGAAGCAGACAGAATTGCCGTGCTTCAATCTTATGCTATATTAGATACTGCAGAAGAAAACGATTTTGATGAATTAACTCTCCTTGCCTCAGCAATTTGCCAGGTGCCCATCTCGCTGATCAGTCTGGTTGATGAGAAAAGGCAGTGGTTTAAGTCGCGTAATGGATTAAAATTTGAAGAAACACCTGTGGAGCAATCATTTTGTAAACATGCAATTGCAGCTGGAAACGATATCTTAATTGTTAATGATGCAAGGGAGGATGAAAGATTCGCGGCTAACCCTTTGGTTACCGGTCCCACTCATATTACTTTTTATGCAGGGGTACCATTAGTGAATGAGGATGGTTATTCATTAGGCACCCTCTGTGTAATCGACCATTTTAAGAGGGAATTGACCACAAGTCAGGTAATGGCACTAAAAGTCCTGGGAAGACAAGTAATGGATAAACTAGAAATCAGAAGGAAAATAGCCTCTCTGGAGATGCGTAACAAAGAATTGCTGGAATCTAATGTGCTGATCCAGAAGTTTGCCTCTATGGCCGCACATGATATTAAAAACCCGTTGGGCACTATGCTCCTGGCATCGCAGGTATTAAAGACAAGGATTGATCAATTCGATGATACCGGATGTGAAAAACTAATTGATCTGAATATTAGTTCTAATAAAAAACTAATTGTGTTGGTAGATGAAATGCTGGCCTATTCGCAGTCCCCTTCTTTATTGATCACAAAAAAGCACCAGGCAGAATTAAATGAGCTACTGGAAAAAATCATTGCTCTTGTGAGGGTGCCTGCTGGTTTTGATATTCGCTTGCCAGCCGGATCTTATCATTTAAGGCTCTCTATAGTTGCTTTTGAACAGATTATGATTAATCTGCTTACCAATGCTTTACGATACAATGATAAAGAGGAAGGCCTGATACAAATCCGTTTTAGCGAAAACGAGGAGTTTTATCAATTTGAAGTAGAAGATAACGGAATAGGTATTGCGGCAGAATATCACCATAGGATATTTAACAGCAATTTTACTTTAAAGGTGACCGATCGCTATAACCAATTAGGGACAGGTATAGGCCTTTCCACTGTACAGGGATTAATAACGGCGCTGGGTGGCACAATTGAAGTTCAGTCTGAAGTAAATAAAGGAACAAATATCTTTTTTACCCTGAAAAAATAGAAGTAAAAAAATGGAATGCCAGCTGACATTCCATTCTCTGTGAGCAATAAGCCCCTATAGGTTTTACTATTTATACGTTAAAACGGAAGTGCATGATATCGCCATCTTCTACGATATAAGTTTTTCCTTCAACCGATAGCTTTCCTGCATCTTTACAAGCGTTCTCAGAACCTAACGTAATGAAATCGGTATACTTGATCACCTCTGCGCGGATAAATCCTTTTTCGAAGTCTGTGTGGATTACTCCAGCTGCCTGCGGCGCAGTAAAGCCTTTAGTAATTGTCCATGCTCTCACTTCCTGAACGCCCGAGGTGAAGTAGGTATATAAGTTAAGTAAACGGTAAGCCGCAACAATTAATTTGTTTACTCCAGATTCCTGTAAGCCAAGGTCTGATAAAAATTCCTGACGGTCTTCATAGCTTTCCATTTCTGCGATCTCTGATTCTATTTTTGCAGAGATAATCAATACTTCAGCATTATCATTTTTAACGTTCTCTTTTACCAGGTCTACATAAGCGTTACCGTTGATGACAGAATTTTCATCTACGTTACATACGTACATTACCGGTTTCTGGGTTAACAAGCCTAAGTCTATAATAAACTCAAAATCATCTTCGTTTAACGCTGCAGAACGTACAGATTTTCCACTTTCCAAGTGTGATTTTACTACACTTAAGATTTCGAAAGTCCTTTTAGCATCTTTATCTGTTTTTGCCAGTTTTTCAACCTTTTGGATACGTTTTTCGACAGTATCTAAATCTTTTAACTGCAATTCTGTATCAATGATCTCCTTATCGCGAATCGGATCTACAGAGCCATCAACATGGATTACGTTTCCATCATCAAAACAACGCAATACGTGGATGATCGCATTCGTAGCCCTGATGTTTCCAAGAAACTGGTTACCCAGTCCTTCACCCTTAGAAGCACCTTTTACCAGTCCGGCGATATCTACGATCTCTATTGTGTTTGGAACAACACGGTTTGGCTTCACTAGTTCAGCGAGCTTGGTCAGTCTTTCGTCGGGTACGGTAATTACACCGATATTGGGTTCAATCGTGCAAAAAGGAAAATTCGCTGCCTGTGCTTTTGCGTTTGATAAACAGTTAAATAAGGTAGATTTTCCAACATTTGGTAAACCTACTATACCACATTGTAATGCCATGTATGATTATTTTCTTTATTTGCCGCAAAGGTATCAAAATTTTAAATCCTTAATACAATAAACTTGCGGAGCATTCAAATATTCTTTATGTTTAAAAACTTAAAAATATTTTCAAGACAAAATAGATCATGGGCGACTTTGAAGAAACAAAACCGGAATTCCAGTCGGAAGAAGAGGTGGATGCATTATGGATTTCGGAAGATGTGCGCAGTTATATCTATGATATGGCTAAATGGGCAAGGTTTTTATCGGTAGTAGGATTTGTATTTTCTGCAATGATTGTACTCTCTGCCTTTAGCACAGGTGCATTTATGGCAGGTCTTGCAGCATCAAGTCCGGGTAACCCGTTATTGGCCTTAGGCGCTACCGGCTTAACAGTCATCTATCTGCTGATTGGCCTCCTGCAATTTTATCCAAGCTTTTTGCTATATAAATTCTCTACTGCAGCAATGCAAGCTGTTTTATTTGCAGACCAGGAAGGATTGAGCGTAGCAATGGGTAAGCTTAAATCGTTCTTTAAATTTTGGGGAATATTAACTATTGTATTTCTTGTTTTTTATATCCTTGTAATCGTAGTAGCTGTACTTGGGGCTTCCGGAATAACTGGGGCACCTAACATCTAATTATAAATAACATAAAAGCCCGGTGCTACAGCAGTACCGGGCTTGGTTTTTCTATATGGTGCTTAAAAGTTTTGATTTCTTTGTTTAGCAGCTGCTCAAAATAAGGGTTTAGCAACCTTGCCACACCAATACCAAGACCGCCAACTGGAGGATGATAGGAAAGTACAATTTTAAGGATAGTACCTGTACCGTCTTTGGTATGATCAAATTCTACCTTACCTACATGCTGAAGAACAGAATCTGAAGTAGACCGCCATCCAATCAAATGACCTGGCTCATCTTTAACGATCTCCGCTTTCCAGTCTACAGGTAAAAGGTTTCCCAGGATCTTACTTTTCCAGTGCGACAAATGTTCGTCTATCATTTTTACATCCATCAGGTGTTTAAGGCTTCCAGGAAGATTATTCAGGTTCCTCCAATAACTGTAAACCTCATTGGCAGGTCTGTCGATTACAAACTCGCCCCGGATATTTACCGCCTGCGGTTTTTTACTGTCTATACCTAAATGTTCATAAAACATACAGTGGCCGGTAAAGCCACGATAGGTGAGGTACGCACCATACAAAAACTTAGGCTTAAATGGATTTTTTAGTCCTTTACTAAGCAATATTGCTCCTGCAAATACAGAAACAAAACGCTCGGTTAGCCCTATGTTTTCCAGCTCCTGCTTTTCTATCGAAAAATTACCAGAGCGCAATTTAAGATGTGTGTCCTGTATATTCATAGCTACTCTTTTTCAGCAATCACTTCACCAATTGCATCAATGTCTTCCTGTTTTAGCTCTCCCCACATTTGTTCCCATTTGTTATCTTCATCTAGCCTGATCTGTGTAAGCAAGTCTTCTCCGCTATAACACTTATAAAAGGGTACGCCATCACTAGTTTCATCAGGTTGTACTTTTACTGTTTTGCTTGTTCCGTCCAGTTCAACAACTATATCGAATTCCGGATTATTTAATTCTAAATCTGCCATACCTTCATTTATATTTATAAATAGCTTAACAGTTTAGCGGCCGTAGTGTTTCATTAAAAAAATAGAATTGAGTTTCTACCAGTTGTCCGAGCAAATGAAAAGGGGTATCCGTTTGCACGGAACCCCTTTAAAGTGTTTGCCAGATAACTTTAAGGATCTGCCAATCCTTTTGCTTTCTGCAAACACAACCCTAACCAACTGAAACCTGATCTTAAGTATTATTTGCCACTATCGCCAGATCTCTGGTATCGGTGATATGTTTTGTTTTTTTCTCATAAGCCCAGTAAAAGACAATCGGGTATACAAAAAGACAGAATATGGTATTTGTAATTAAACCGCCTATGACTACGATGGCCAATGGCTTTGATGCTTCAGAACCAATACCAGTAGATAATGCTGCTGGCATTAATCCTATTGCCGCCATCATTGCTGTCATAATCACCGGGCGCAAACGGGTAGCTACACCATCTTGCAATGCATCAGCGAAGGTCCAGGTGGGATGATGTTTAAGCTCTGCAATATTAGTCTTAAACCTGGTTAGTAAAATCACCCCATTCTGCACACAGATACCAAATAAGGCGATAAAACCAATACCCGCAGAGATATTAAAATTGACTCCTGCAATCAGCAAGCCTAAAATGCCGCCTACCATTGCAAAAGGAACATTGTTTAATACCAGCAGTGAATCTTTAAAGTTTCCAAACAAGACAAACAGGATAAAGAAGATCAGCAGTAAACTGATCGGCACAGCTTGTGATAACCTCGCCGTTGCCCTTTGCTGATTCTCAAAATCCCCAGCCCATTGCAGTTTATACTCTTTAGGTAATGTGATTGCCGCATTAACTTTCTTTTGCGCCTCGGCAATTGTGCTGCCCATATCCCTGCCGCGGATTGAAAATTTAATTGCACCGTACCGCTCGTGTTTGTCTCGATAAATAATGCTCGGTCCGGTTACTTTTTTGATCGTAGAGATCTCGCTTAATGGTATTTTGGCACCGGAAAGACTTTGGATACGGAGATTACCGATCGACTGCTCATCTTGTCTGAATGCATCCGGATATCTGATCCTCAAGTCGAACTTACGCTCCCCTTCAAATATTTGTGTAGCCGATTTACCGCCGATGGCCATCTCAATTACCGCATTGGCATCTTCTGTAGTAACCCCATATAAAGCCATCTTACTTTGATCGAGATTAATCTGTAACTCCGGCTGTCCCAGATTTCTCAGGATCCCTAAATCCTCAATCCCTGGCACTGTTTTTAATATCGCCTCAATCTTTTCTTCCTGTCCCTCGATATAATGGAAGTCTTCCCCAAACATTTTCACCACAATTGATCCTTTAACACCAGATACCGCTTCCTCTACGTTGTCTGAAATTGGTTGGGAGAAGTTTAAGCTGATACCCGGATAGCCTTTTAATCTCTCTTGCATCCTTTCTACCAGCTGTTCTTTAGATTCATGGCGTTTCCATTCATCTTTTGGGTAGATGTCTACCAAAAACTCCATATTATAGAAGCCTGTAGCATCTGTACCATCATTTGGCCTTCCTGTTTGGGAAACTACCTGTTTTACCTCATCAAAATGAAGAAAGATCTTACGGATCTCACTGGAGAGTTTTTTTGTCTCGTCCAGTGAAATACTTAATGGCGCGCTCGCTCTAACATAGATTGATCCTTCATCGAGTGTAGGCAAAAATTCTGTTCCTAAAAATTTGAAACTGAAGAACCCGAGTACCAGTACTACAAGAGCTATCGGGAACACTATTTTACGTGCTTTAAATGCTGCAGCATATATTTTTATAGTTCCATTACTAACTGCTCTTAAGAAAAAATTGTCTTTCTCTTTCACATTTTTATTCAGCAATACGCTGGCTAATGCGGGTACCAGAGTAAAGGTCAGAATTAGTGCACCTAGCAAGGCGAAACTTAGCGTCCATGCCAAGGGAGAGAACATTTTACCCTCTACCTTTTGGAAAGTAAAAATAGGTAAGAGGCCGGTTACAATAATTAGTTTGGCAAAGAATATCCCTTTACCATTTTCCATACATGCCCTTTTAATGATACCCAGTTTACTCAGCTTGTTAAATTTATCCATGCCATCTTTGTGTGCACGATGGTCGAGCGCAACAAAGATCCCCTCGACCATGACGACGGCCCCATCGATGATAATACCAAAATCTATTGCCCCCATCGATAGCAGGTTAGCAGACATGCCCTTTAATTTTAAACAGATAAAGGCAAAGAGCAATGCTAGCGGTATTATAATAGAAACGATCAGTGTAGTCCGCCAATCAGCCATAAACAAGAATACGATCACCGTAACAAAAATGATCCCCTCCAGCATATTATGCATTACAGTGTGTATTGCATAGTCGACCAGGTTTTCCCTGTCGTAGAAGGTGCTGATCTTTACATCTGACGGCAGGATGTTATCATTGATATCAGCAATCTTTTCTTTTAAGCGGGTGAGCACTTCACTTGGGTTTTCGCCTTTACGCATTACCACAATACCCTCTACTACATCAGGATCATTATCCCTGCCTACTTGTCCTAATCTTGGTAAGGCACTTTCTGTGACATCGCCTATAGTTTTTACATAGACTGGTGTACCGTTTACGTTATCTACGATCACATTTTTGATTTCGTCGATATTATTTAATACCCCGATACCCCGCACTACATAAGCTTGGCCAGCCTGGGTGATCACATCTCCGCCCACGTTGATATTGCTTTTTGATACGGCGTCAAACACTTCCTTAGCTGTTACACCATACTGAATAGATTTCTGCGGATCTACGGTGATCTGGTAGGTTTTTACTTCTCCGCCAAAGCTAACTACATCAGCTACCCCTGGTACGGAAAGTAACTCCCTTTCAATTACCCAATCCTGCAATGTTTTTAGTTCCCGGATAGATTTTTTATCGCTTTTTAAAGTGTAACGGAAAATCTCGCCAGTAGGACCAGAAGAAGGCTGGATTCCCGGATTTACGCCTGTGGGCAAATCGGCATCATCCATGTGGTTGTTTACCTGCACTCGGGCAAACGCATAGTCTACGTCATCATCAAAGGTGATTTTTACGATAGACAAACCGAACAAAGAAGAAGAACGGATACTGATCTTTTTCTCCGTTGGGTTCATTGCAATCTCCAGTGGTCTGGTTACAAACTTTTCTACTTCTTCGGCACTTCTGCCGGGCCATTGGGTAATAATAGTAATATTGGTATTGGTTACGTCGGGAAACGCTTCTATAGTAGTGTTCCTAAAGCTGATGTAGCCTGCCACAACCATAACCAATGTGGCAAAAAATACGAAGTATTTATTTTTTAAGGCAAAACCTATGATCGACTTAATGAATTTATTCATTATAATGAGTTTAACTGCTGTCCTTAAAGATTAGTTTTTCAGGCTTTCATAAAGAAAGACTGTTTTTGAAGCCACAATACGGTCGCCCGCTTGTAATCCTTTGCTGATATAAGCTTTATCTCCCGACTGTCTTTCAATGGCCACTTCTTGTATGCGGATTTTTTTAACCTTGTCCAGCACCATTACGTAGTTCTTGTTTTCGTCGAATACGATATCGTTCACATGGATAGATGGCAGATCGCTATTTGTTTTGGCTACAATTTGTACGGTTGCCATCATGCCTGGTTTTAACAAATAACCTGGATTAGCAATATTTACACGTGCATTCATTACTTTACTATCTGCATCAAGAACATTATATATTTTATCAATTTTACCTGTAAATACCTTGTCGGGGTAAGAGAGGATTGAAATTTTTACCTCATCGCCTTGCTGGATACTTGCGATATCTGATTCGTAGATGTTGATTATTCCCCACACAGTAGACAAGTCTGCAACAGTGAATAAACTCTGGCTATTATCTGGTCTAAGCTGCATGTTATTGTTTACATTTTTTTCTATCACGAATCCGGAGAGCGGTGATTTTAAAGTGTAACTGCCATTGGTACTGCCGCCGTTTAAATTTAGTACAGCTTTGCTGCGTTTGTCTTCTGCTTGTTTAATCAGGTAGTCGTTTTTAGCTTCTTCTAAATCTCTGGCTGAAGATAGGCCGCTTTTATACATGTCTTCGGCCAGTTTCATTGACCTTGCCGCATTTCTAAGTTCTGCGGATGAACTGATCGCATCTTTATCAAAATTTGCCATTTCCGGGCTTCCCATAGTGGCCAGGACTTGTCCTTTCGAAACACGGTCCCCTAATTTTACTGGTACCGATCTTACATTTCCACTTACCATTGGAAATATCCTTGCAGTAGTTTCTTCGTTTGGAGTTATTTTGGCAGAGAAGCTTAAATCTGTCTCACTATTTGGACTTCTCACAGTATCAATTAATAACCTATTGATTAGTGAGTCTGTTAATACAAATTTATCATCCTTAGGTTCTTCCTTTACCTGCTCAGTGCAGCTCTGGAAAAGGAAAGCGACAGTCAGCAAACTGAGCGTGAGCTTGCTGATATTTTTAATCTGGGTTTGCATGGTGTTGTTAGTTGAAAATGGTGGAACCAGTAACATAATTGATCTCTTCCTTTGCATTCATACGCTGAAACTTCAGGTCGTTCATCTGCAGGGTACTTTGTCTGTACGAGTCATAGAAGTCCATAAACTCTATCAGACTTAAATTCCTGCTTTTAAAGTTTTTGATCACTTCAGTAATTAATTTATCGAAATCAGTATTGAAATTTTTGTCAAACCCATTGTACAGGCTTTCTGTCCTTAATGCTATTTTGTAACTATTAAAAACTTCGTTTTCCAAAGCAGCTTCTTGTTGGCTTAACTGGTTTTTTCCGGCATCAATTGCAATCTTAGCTTTTTTGATTTCTCCCTGGTTCCTGTTAAATATTGGAAGAGGGATCTGAACACCTAAACCGACATAGTTGTTTGGGTAACTACCTTGCAGATCATATAGTAAAGAGAACTGTACGTCGGGTACAGCCATAGCTTTTTGCAGCATCAGGCTCTTCTCGGAATAGTTGATCCCAGATTGGATCAGTTTTAGATCAGCCCTATTCGTGCGGGCAGAGTCTAGCAGGTTGTTATATACTGTTTTGTCTAATGTATAGTTCTTTTCCTCTGCCGTATCCATTACCAGTGCCAGGTTGGCATCAGGCTTAATATTGGTCATCAGTTTAAGATCGGTCTCCATATCCTCAATACTGTTTTCCAGATTATTGTATTCTGTTTGCAAGCTATATACCAGCGATCTAATCCTGATGATATCCTTCATCGCAATGTTCCCTGCTTTTAGCTGCTCTTCTGAAGCGGCAAGTAATTTCTGTAGTGAAGTGATTTGTTCCTGATAGAGTTTGGCACTCTGCTGTGCATAATAAATCTTATAGAAGTTAGTCCGCAAGTTAAATCTTAGTGTACGCATTAAATCGAAGTACTGGTACTCGGCCATAGTTACGCCTGCATTTGCTAACTGTATATTCTTATTGCGCTTGCCTGCTAATTTGATTAGCTGGGAAACCGAAGCTGAATACTGACCCTCTGTTTTAGAAGTTTCAAAAAACCTTTTTGTCTTTGAGTTATAGAGCTGTGTTTCTAAGTCTAACGTTGGATTGTCAAAAAGCTTAGCAGTCATGATATCTGCCCTTACCTGGCTAGTCTGATAATTTTGTGCGATAAGCTGGTAATTGTTCTGCAGGAAAAGCTTCTCTGCCTGCGGAAGTGTAAGCTGCAGCGTATCTGCCGATTGGGCGGCTGCATTTCCTATAGTGCCTAGCAAGGCAAAACAGAGGAGAAACTTATAAAAGTTTAAAGCGTTAGGTACCATTTGTTTGTCTTTTAAACAAATCTAATCTGGCGAAATTAAAGGCAAATTAAAGGAGAATTAAAAAGTGGTTAAAATGAATGAAAATGAATGGAAAATATTGTTCCAGAGTTAATTGTTGACTTTACAATGATTTTTCCATGGAACAGGGTGATGATTTTATTGGCCATGTATAAACCCATTCCGTTCCCTGCATGTTCGGCTTTGCCGGAAGAACTAAAAAAGGGCTGGAAAATCTCTTCTAGCGTTTCTGAAGGTATGCCCACACCTTGATCAGCAATCGTCAGGTTAATGCCTGCAGGAGTAACTTTGAGCAGACAGGTTACCTGCTGGTCATCAGAGAATTTAAATGCATTTGCAATAATATTGTCGAGTGCAATTTGGAGCAGGGTAGGGTTGGCGCTGATAATTAGTGACGATTCATCCGTCATCGGCAAATTGATCATCTCTACGTGTAGCTTGTCTTTCCCTTTTTTCTGGTTCCATTCAGTTTGCAACTGCCAGATCATTTCATCGATCCGGATATCTTGTGTAATAGAGGAGCTATATTCCAGATCGGTTTTCGCCAGGTTTAATAAGGAAGTAATGATATTCTCCAGTTTCTCTGCATCTTCGAGTACAGACTGCAGGGCTCGCTGATAATCTTCAGCTTGCCGCTCTTTGGTAAGTGCAATCTCTGCTCCAATAATCATTCGCGTGACAGGAGTTCTCAATTCATGCGAAGCATTGGCAACAAAAGTCTTTTGTAAGATAAATGAATGTTCCAGATGCTCCATCAGGTTATTGAAATTCCGGGAAAGCAGTGTGATCTCATCTTTGTTCGTACCTTCTTCTACACGAAAATGCAGATTATTGGATTTGATCAGTTTTACCTGGTCAATAAATACATTTAGGGGGGCTAAGATACTTTTGGCTATCCATCTTCCAGAGAGCAGGAGCCCAATAAAAATAACAACAAAAACAATGACCATTACTTTTAGCAATTGCTGTACCCTAATTGCTGTACCGTAATCTATTGCAGAAGCGAGGATAACAAAATCCCCTTGGTTATCTTTATAAAAAATACCTACAACCTGCCGTTCACCATCTTTAAACCTTACTTTTTTTTGTTGCCTGACCATGTCGATTGTCTCGTTGGTCCAGAATTGCTGGTCATCTCCAATGAAGGTAGCATTGTTGCGCTCGTTATAGATCCTGATCACTTCCCCGTTTAACTTCTCCAGGTACTGTGCCCTTACTTTAGCCAGTGCCTGGTTAGATATCTCATCCGCTTTAAGATATAACTTGGCAGTAACCATCGTACGGTCGGTCAGCCGCTCAAAAAATTCAGATTCCATTACTTTTTGGAAAGTAAAATAAACGACTGTAAGTACGCACAGCAACGTGAGTGTACTTACCAATGTGAAATATAGTGCAAGACGGTCTTTGATCTTCATCTTCGAAGGCTATTTCATCACATATCCCATGCCTATTTTGGTATGGATCAGTTTTCTTTCAAACCCTTTTTCAATCTTGTTCCTAAGGAAGTTGACGTATACATCAATTACATTGGTTCCGGTATCAAAACTGATATCCCATGCATTTTCTGCAATATACTGGCGTGATAACAACCGGTTAGGGTTTTTAAGAAATAACTCCAGCAATGTAAATTCTTTTGCAGTGAGCGGAATGTCTTTATCTCCCCTTTTTACAGTTTTGCTGTATGTATCCAGTACAATATCTTCAAAGCTTAACGTGTTTTTTTGCTGTGTGGATGTGGGTTGATGCCGTCTTAATAAAGCTTCTATCCTTGCCAATAGCTCTTTAAAGTGAAATGGTTTTACCAGGTAATCATCTGCACCAGAACTTAGTCCCAGTACTTTATCATCAACAGAACCTAAGGCCGTAAGCATCAAAATAGGTACATCTTTATTGGTTTCGCGCAAGAGACGGCAGACTTCAATCCCATTCATGCCGGGCATCATCACATCAAGTATAATCAGGTCGAATTGCTCTTCCTTAAAAGTGTATAAAGCCATAAACCCATCTGGTATAGTGGTCACGCTATAATTATGCTCCTCCAGTCCGCTTTTAACCAGGCTGGCTATTTTTGCATCATCTTCTGCTAATCCGATCTTAAACATGGTTAACTAAGCTTAATTGAACTGTAAAGGTAATTATCTAAATCAATACTTATTCATTCCCTTTTTGCCCGTCTTTAAATTCTCTGATCCCTTGTCCCAGCCCCTTCATCAGCTCTGGTATTTTCTTGCCCCCAAAAAGAAAGAGTACCACAACAAGGATAGCCAGGATCTCTTCAAAACCTAAAGCTGCAAGAATAGTAGGATTGTACATATCTGAAATTTAATGAGATAAATATTTTTTTTGCCGACAAAGTTATCCCAGCGCAGTTAAAGCCCCATTAAAAGCACATTAAAATGTGATTAAATATTAATAACAAAACCTTAATCTTTGTTTCGTATTTTAAATTGTACCTTTGCAAAATTGTTTCCCTGATCCAATGGTTGCACCTGCAATTCAGCTTGTTAATCACAAACAATTATTGCCATTAAACACATTATGAAGAAGATTGTAGATTACAGAAAATTATTAGGTGTACAGAAAGATGCCGAACTTAAAGAATTGAAGACTATTTACAGAAATTTAATGAAGGAATATCATCCTGATAAATTTCAAGAAAGTGACGAAGCTAAATTAGCTGCGGAAACTAAAAGTAAAGAAATCATCGAAGCTTACCATTTCCTGGTAAGTATAGCGCCAGAAACGCTTGCACTTTCTATTGACGAATATACTGCTACAATCAATTCTTGCGGTATCGCTGATTACAAATGGGCTGGATTAATGCTTACTGTTTATTTCCTTGATGGAAGTGCATATGAGTATTTTGAAGTGCCAAAAGCAATCTATGTGAAATTAGTAAATGCGGATTCTCCAGGTAGGTTTGCACGCCGTCACATCTTCAGCTCTTTCCCTTATAGAAACATTGTAAAGCTAGAAACAGCTTAATCTGATAAATTGATTTACGGGCCTGTTTTTACAGGCCCGTTTTTTTATGTTTATTATCCCGCAGGCTGAGGCGTAAAATCCTGAAAAACTGCATTGCAATTCGCGCGCTATTTCTCCTTAATCTGGGTCGGTTTCTCATCGTTCTTTTGAATGGAGTCGTTACCCGTCTCAATCTCTACTTCCCTTGTTGTAACCGCGTAGTGGTTTGGTTTAATCTCCGACCCGTAACTGATTGCGTACGCTTTTGTAAACTCCGCGCCAAAGAATAGGATAATGGAAGAATAATATGTCCACAGCAAAAGTACGACCAGAGAACCCGCTGCACCGTAAGTACCACCAACATTACTTTTTCCAATATATAATGAGATGGCGAACTTCCCTATCATAAACAATACCGCAGTAACCATTGCACCAGAGGCTACGTCCCGCCATTTTATCTGTGCATCCGGCAGCACTTTAAAGATGACACCAAAGATCAGTGAGATCACTCCAAAAGTGATTGCCAGGTTCACGACATAAAGTACAGGCACTGAAACTTCACTGAAGTTTTTTTCCAGTTTAGTCCCAAAACCGTCAAGCAATGTAGTTAGCCCTAATGAAACTAACAGCACAAATCCTAAACTAACGATCACAGAGAAGGAAAGGAACCTATTCTGCAGCATTTTTAACCAGCCCCTTTTTGGCTTAGGTTTTAAACCCCATATCGTGTTAATTGAATCTTGTATTTCTGCAAATACGGTAGTTGCACCAATTAGAAGCGTCACACCACCCACTACAACCGAAACAAAGCTTTGGTCGCTCACCGCAGCACTTTTAATAATTCCCTGCAGCTGTGTTGCAGTATCCTTCCCTAAAAAATCTACTAGCTGATAATAAATCTGGCCTTCAATAATTTCTTTTTTCCAAACGATGCTGCAAATAGAGATAATTAAGATCACTAACGGACCCATGGAAAAAACGGTATAGTAGGCCAAAGATCCACTAAGCTTAGTTACCTTATGATCAGAAAACCCACCAAAAGCAGTTTTAATAATTTCCCAAATTCCTTTAAATGTGACCTTTTTTTTAGTTGCAGTTTCCATATTGTGGTGCTTAAATAACTTTTTTGTAGTGATTATTGTCTCTTTAAAGCAATCTAGCTGCCAATTTGTTTCCGGGAAAGGTTTTTGTTTCAATTAGGTCAAATTGATAAATGGGGTGTAATACTATTTAATAATGTAACTATTTTTGCTAACACTGTTAACGTAAGAAAGCAAATGGGAATAGTTGAACGTAAAATAAGACACAAAGAGGAAGTCCGTTCGGGAATCCTCGCTGCCGCGTGGAACATGGTAATTACCGAAGGATGGCAATCGCTATCCATCCGTAAAATTGCTGATGCGATAGAATACAGCATACCGGTTATATATAATCACTTCGAAAATAAAGAAGCAATACTGTTGGAATTTTCAAAAGAGGGATTTCAAAAACTTGCGGTGGTTTTATCTGATGCAAAAAATGCACATACAAAACCATCTATACAGCTCTCTGCTATGGC